>SAMEA104315428__coassemble_777_pt1 | contig 56877 bp, 56 predicted proteins | sample SAMEA104315428__metabat2_low_PE_031 | metagenome-assembled genome bin SAMEA104315428 (sample SAMEA104315428) | gut metagenome | biome: Monkey gut; feature: monkey-associated habitat; material: faeces | place: China | collected 2013 | reverse complement strand
TGGCGAGTATCCTTTTAGCTGCTTGGTCATAGGCAGGATTGGCATAGCCTAAAAGCTCATCCTTTGCCGCATTATTTTTGTCCATGGCACGCCCTCCCTTCTATCACCATAATAGCATATTGAGTTTATTTGTTCAAAGGTAAGATATATATTACTTTTTATTTACACTGCGTCAGGCGATTTCTCCCTGCTGCTCGCCGCCGCGCTGTTCTTTTATTTTATTTTTTTCATCTACGATAACTACGTTAGGGATTATAGTTTTAGCCTCCTCGTCAGTCATCAGGGCATAGCACATAATGATAACAATATCGCCGACCTGTGCTAGGCGCGCCGCCGCGCCGTTTAGACAGACAACGCCTGAGCCGCGCTCGCCGGCAATCGTATAGGTTTCGAGCCGCGCGCCGTTATTATTATTTACTACCTGTACGCGTTCGCCGACTAAAATCCCTGCCGCGTCTAGCAAATCTTCGTCTACGGTAATACTTCCCATATAGTTAAGATTGGCCTCGGTAACAGTTGCCGTATGAATTTTTCCCTTCAGCATATAGTGCAGCATTATTTTTCCTCCCCTAGTATAACGTTATCAATAAGTCTGTTTTTGCCAATGCGCACAGCGATAGCTAACAGTGCTGTCGAATTCACCGCGCTAATATTTTTCAATGTGGGGAACTCGTAGCACTCGATATAGTCAATATCGGCCATTGGTTCAGTCGTGAGTACCTCGCGCACGATATTAATTAAAATCGCCACATTTTTTTCACCGGCATTAAATTTTTCCTTGGCCGCACGCAGACTTTTTGACAAAACCACTGCTGCCTTTTTCTCCTCAGCCGATAGATAAGCATTTCTTGAGCTTCTAGCTAGGCCTGTTGCTTCGCGGACAATCGGCACCATATTTATATGCACATTCATGTTTAGGTCGCTGGTAAACCTTTTTATAACTACTACCTGCTGTGCATCCTTCTGACCAAAGAAGGCCTCGTCAGCACGGGCAAGATTTATCAGCTTGGTCACGACCGTTGCTACGCCGCGAAAATGCCCAGGACGTTTGGCACCGCAAAGCTTGCCCGTTATATCGCCCTCGACATTTACAAACGTTGCGTAGCCAACAGGATACATCTCGCTCGGCTCAGGGTGAAATACCGCGTCAATGCCGACACTTTCTAGCTTTTCACAATCCTGTTTAAAAACTCTAGGATAGGCATCGTAATCCTCGTTTGGCCCGAACTGTGTAGGATTTACAAACACCGAAGCGATAACCACTTCGCATTTTTCGCGCGCTCTACGCATAAGAGCTAAATGTCCCTCGTGCAGCGCACCCATAGTCGGCACTAAGCCAATAGTTTTGCCAGCTTCTTTAGCCTGCTTAGAAAAATCCTGTATTTCCTTTATCGTGCGTAAAATTTTCATTTTTATCTCCTCTATCTAAACTCTTACTGCAGCACGCTCTTTTGTTTTTTCATCGCGGCGCACCCAGTAATTAGCTAATAGCGAGCCGCTGACATTGTGCCACACACTAAAAATCGCTCCCGGTATCGCCGCTACGGGATCAAAATACATTACTGCCAGACTTGCCGCCAGTCCCGAATTTTGCATACCGCTCTCAATAGAAATTGTCCGCGCACTCCTAGCATCTAGCCCCATAAGATAGGCAAAGCCATAGCCAAGTATAAGACCTAAAGCATTATGCAGAACCACGACCATAAACATCAGCGCGCCGACCTCAAACAAGCGGCCTGCCGACAGCGAAACCACACCGCCTACTAAAAGCACAATCGTAACTACCGACAGCAGCGGCATAATCGGTTTAAATTTGCTGGTAACCTGCGGCAAAAACTCCGTCAGCAACAAGCCTAAAATCAGCGGCACTAACACCATTTCCGCAATCGATAGCATCATCTGACTAAGCGATACCTCGATATAGGCACCAGCCAAATAATAAGTTAAAAGCGGCGTAACAATTGGTGCAAGCACGGTCGTCGTCATCGTCAGCGCGACTGACAAAGCTACATCACCGCGCGCTAAATAAGCAATAACATTTGATGCCGTGCCACCAGGACACGCGCCGACTAAAATTACTCCTACTGCTAGTTCTGGTGAAAGCCCCATTATCTTAACTAAAATAAGTGCCGCCAGCGGCATAATCATAAACTGCCCGATAACGCCGATTGCCACCTGCCGCGGATGCGTAAACACATGGTAAAAATTCTTAAATTTAAGCGTCATACCCATGCCGAACATCACTATGCCCAGCATCAGTGAAATGTAGGGCGCAACCCACGTCAGTAATTCCGGTCTAAATGCCGCCGTTAAGCCGACCGCCACCACCATTAGTGCCATATTGTCAACTAGCACCTTGATAAATTTTTGCAAAAAAATACCTCCTTTTGCCCTAAAAATTTGCAGCAAAAGAAGTTACAACATCTAAACCTGCCACCATTTCCACTAAAAAACACCTGTGAAATCACAGGCGCGCGAAAAAACCATAGCAGGCTAAAATTGGCTAATCGCTCCTGTCTTAGTCTGCCCCCGCAAATCTAAGCAAAATAATCGCCAAAATATTAGATTTTAATGTGTAAAGTATAACTCGCTAAGCGATGTCATCTTTTGCTATCGCTATCGTAGCATAAATACAGGCAAAAAACAATTAATAATTTGTAACTATAACTTCTTTTCCCGTGCGTTTATTTGCCTTACTATTAATCATACGTTTTACTTCGAGTGTTTCGATGTTAAAGCCAGCATAAAGCTTATATACGAGCGGCACGTCATTATTAGACAGCATTAGCTTTACGCCCTTAGCGTCTAGCTTTTTAAATAATTCTGCTAATCTTTCGTGGTCGGCTAAACTAAAGCCTAGTTTGGTATAGTCGGTAAAGCTTGCGGTGGCACTTACGGGAATATAGGGGCTGTCGAAGTAAACAAAATCGCCGGCTTTAGCCGATTTTACTGCACTAGAAAAATCCTCACAGCTTATTTGTACATCGCTTTCCCGTAAATAACGGGCTATGCCTAGCAGATTTTCTTTTACTATAGAGCTGCCATTTTGCCGATTGTTAAATGGCACATTGAATAAGCCTTTATTATTTACGCGATATAGTCCGTTAAAGCAATGTTTATTCAGCCAAATCATTAACGCTGCACTTTCGCTGTCTAGCTCGCGCCCGATTATTTTTTCATTGTATCTAGCCCGCAGCGCGTAGTAATATTCCTTATCGGCTAATGTGGCATCAAATTTATCTACCTTCTCAATGACGCTCCAAGCGTCAGTTTTTATTTGCCGATATAGATTTATTAGCTGCTCATTTGTATCGTTTATGACCGCTTGTTTTGGCTGCAATTCTAAAAATAGTGCGCCGCCGCCGACAAAAGGTTCATAGTATTTATTATATTTTGGGGGCATTTTTGCCGTTAATATGGGCAGCAGCTGCGTTTTGCCGCCAGCCCATTTAAGTATCGGGGTTAGTTTTTGCTTTGTCAAAATTTACCTCTAGCTATTTTTTATTTGATTATAGCATAAAATCTTTACTGTTCCATGCTAAAATAAAGCTGTGAGGTGATTATATGACGAAGGAACATAAATTTATCAGTATGCGCGAAACGGATTTAATGCTGTTAAAGGATCTAAATGCAAAGTCGAGCAGGTATAGTATTTTTAGAGTGATTAGCTTTGTCGCCGCTATTTTGGCACTTGCCGCCGGCTATGACGGCAGAGCTTATGGCTATATTTTAGGATTGCTGCTGCTTGCAATATTTATTATTTTAGTCAGACGACATAATGCTTTAAAAATGCGTCAGCTGTTTATTAATGCCCATGTCGCCACCGTATCGGATATTTTGACGCGCTTTAGCGATAAATGGCAGGCTTTAGCCGATGACGGCAGCGAATTTTTCACTAAAGAGCGTCCGCAGGATATTGATTTGCATATCTTTGGCGCGGCATCGATTTATCAATTTTTGTGCGCGGCGAGAACCAAGCTAGGGCGCGCCAATTTAGCTAGGTCATTAGCGGTTGTGCCGCCTAAAAAAGCTAAAATTATGGCACGGCAGCTAGCAATAGCAGAGCTGTTAGAGCATCCGTTGCTGTGCAGCGAGCTAATGGCTAGGTTTCGCCTGCTGCCGCTAAATCACGATGCCAGCGGTCTATCTCAGCTAATCAGCAGCGAAAAAAATAAAAACTTACCATTAATTTACCGCGCGATGTTTATTTTGCCGTTAATAACGATTATTTCTTTGTTGCTAGCGGTCTTTAATATGGTTAACCCAGTTGTGCCTAGCTTTATGCTGACGGTGCAGTTTGTTTTGACGCTTGTAAGCCTTGCTAATCACGCTAAAATTCTAGCACCGCTCGGTGCGCTGTCCAAAGAGCTTACGCAGTACACTGAAATTTTTAGTCAGTTAGAAAGCGTTGACTTTAATAGTCCCACGCTAAAAGATTTGCAAAAAAAATTGCGCACCAATAAAGCCAGCGACCGCTTGCGCGCGCTCAGCGCACTTACTACACGCGCAGGCTTCCTTCGCAATATGTTTTTCTTCGTTACCGGCGGAACTTTGCTATTATGGAGCTTTAGGTGCGTGCGCGATTTTTATAATTGGTGCGCCGCTAGTCAAAATATCGCCGTCTGGCTGGAAATTTTAGCTGAAGTAGAGGTCTTACTGTCGCTGTCGATGGTCGGACATACGCGGAAAAATTATACTTTTCCTAAGCTCTCAGAGGGCGCGCCGACTATCACGGCTAAAAATCTTAGCTCGCTACTAATTAGCGAAAAAAATAGCGTAGCTAACGATGCTGATTTTGCCGCCGGCACTAATATTATTACCGGCTCTAATATGTCGGGCAAAACCACCTATATGCGCACGCTTGCCGCCTCGGCTGTGCTAGCATACAGCGGTGCTCCGGTGCCAGCTAGTGAGTTTAGCCTATCGCCTCTCTATATATTTACTTCCATACAGGTAAATGATGATTTATCCCGCGGTATATCGACCTTTTATGCCGAGCTGCTGCGCATAAAGAAAATGGTCGAGTTTAGTAAAAACAAAATGCCGATGCTCATTTTGATTGACGAGATTTTTAAGGGAACAAACTCTGCCGACCGCATTGTCGGCGCGACAGAAACCATAAAAAGGCTCACCCTGCCACACACGATAGTATTAGTCACTACCCATGATTTTGAGCTGTGCGATTTAAAGTCGCCTAATAATTTGCCTATTGCCAACTTCCACTTTGAGGAATACTACGAAAACGATAAAATAAAATTCGATTACAAAATAAAAAATGGACGCTGCCATACTACCAACGCTAAATATCTGCTAAAAATGGCAGGCATAATCTCATAACCTCGGCACTAAAAAAACCTTCCCGCAGGAAGGTTTTTTAATTTAATCATTTTTTTGTTCAAGCGTTGCCATTGACGCTACCTTGTCATTTTCTGCCGTAGACATGAGCTTTACGCCCTGCGTGTTACGGCTGATTAACGAAATATCCTCAATGTTGGTGCGGATAACAATGCCGTCAGCACTAATCAGCATAAGCTCCTGATTGGGGCGAACCACCTTGATACCGATAACCGGGCCGGTCTTATCGGTGACTTTAAGATTTATTACCCCTTTGCCGCCGCGTGTCTGCGAGCGATATTCCTCGGTAGGCGTGCGCTTGCCGTAGCCATTTTCCGTTACCGTCAAGACCTCGGCATCATGCTTTAATATATCCATGCCGACCACTTCATCGCCGTCTACAAGCGTTATACCCTTTACGCCGCGAGCAGTTCTGCCCATAGAGCGGACGTTGTCTTCAGGGAAGGCTATTGCCTTGCCGTATTTAGTACCGAGCATGAGATAGCTTTCGCCGTCCGTAAATTTTACGCCCATGAGGTCATCATCATCGTCAAGGTTAATAGCATTTAAGCCATTCTTGCGCAGATTAGCAAACTCTGACAGCGAAGTCTTTTTGACAATGCCCTTGCGCGTAGCCATAAACAAATAGCGTTCGGGGTCAAAGCCCTTGACCTGGATTATCGCCGTTATTTTCTCCTCTTTATCGAGCTGGAGAAGATTTACAATCGCCGTGCCTTTTGCCTGACGGCTCGCCTCAGCTATTTCATAGGCCTTTAGGCGATATACTCTGCCGCGCGTGGTAAAGAACATAATAGTGTGGTGCGTGGTAGTAATCAGCATATTTTCCACAAAATCAGTTTCCTTGGTGCCCATGCCCTTTACGCCCTTGCCGCCGCGGTTTTGACGGCGATAGGTATCGAGCGGAATACGCTTAATGTAGTTATTGTGCGTCAGCGTTATAACTACATCCTCCTCAGCAATTAAATCCTCTACGTTAATCTCGGAGGTATCAATAGTTAGCTTAGTGCGGCGCACATCGCCATATTTTTCTTTAACTGCCGTAAGCTCGTCCTTGATGATAGCTAAAATCTTCTGCTCATCTGCTAGAATTTCCTTTAGCTGCTCGATAGTATCTAGTATCTCTAAATATTCTTCCTCGATTTTTTCGCGCTCAAGACCCGTCAAACGCTGCAATTTTAAATCAAGAATTGCCTGTGCCTGCTTTTCCGTCAGCTTAAAGCTAGACATAAGTGCCTCGCGGGCAATATCAGCCGTGCGGCTTTCCTTAACCGTAGTGATAACTGCATCGAGGTGGTCAATAGCGATAGTAAGTCCCTCTAAGATATGGGCGCGCGCCTCTGCCCTTTGCAAATCGTAGCGCGTGCGGCGCGTAACCACGTCCTGCTGATGACGGATATAGTAATGCAGTATCTCCTTTAGATTTAAAACCTTAGGCTTGCCGTCAACGAGGGCGAGCATGATAACGCCGAAGCTATCCTGTAGCTGCGTATGCTTATAGAGCTGATTTAAAATAACGTTAGGATTGGAGTCGCGGCGCAAATCAATTACAATGCGCATACCGTTGCGGTCGGACTCATCGCGCAAATCAGTTATGCCCTCAACCTGCTTATCGCGAACCAGCTCGGCAATTTTTTCTATCAAGCGTGCCTTATTTACCTGATACGGCAGCTCCGTTACAATGATACGCGGCTTGCCGTTAGACAGCATTTCAATATGGGCGTTAGCACGCATCTTTATAATGCCGCGGCCAGTAGTATACGCCTGACGTATGCCCTCCGTGCCGAGAATTAGACCGGCGGTAGGGAAATCAGGCCCTTTTATCGCCGTCATTAGCTCCTCGATAGTTGTATCGGGATTATCAATCAGCATGAGCGTGCCGTCGATAACCTCATTCATGTTATGCGGCGGAATATTGGTTGCCATGCCGACCGCAATGCCTGACGTACCGTTTATCAAAAGCTGCGGAAACTTGGCCGGCAAAACCTGCGGCTCTTTTAACGACTCATCGTAGTTAGGAATAAATTCAACCGTATCCTTTTCAATATCTTGGAGCATAAGCTCTGATATTTTTGACATGCGCACCTCGGTATAGCGCATAGCTGCCGCGGGGTCGCCGTCCACCGAACCGAAGTTGCCATGACCGTCGGCTAACACATAGCGCATCGAAAAATCCTGCGCCATGCGGACAATCGCATTATAAACAGAGCTATCACCGTGCGGATGATATTTACCTAGAACCTCGCCGACTATACGCGCCGATTTTTTATAGGGCTTAGTCGAACCCATGCCGGCCTCCTGCATAGCGTATAGGATACGGCGATGCACCGGCTTTAAACCGTCACGGACATCTGGGAGAGCGCGCGCTACAATAACGCTCATCGCGTAATCAATGTAGCAGTTTTTCATCTCATGCTCGAGATTTACCGGAACAATTTTCCCCTGACCGAAATCCACAATCTCACCTCATACTTAAATCTATAAAAATCATTTCATCTGTCTAAAAATCTTAGCTCTTTATTATAGCATTTAAACAAAAAAAAGTCTATCTTGCCTAGTATCTACGGGCATAGACAGACTTTTTAACTCACAGCAAAAATAACTCGCTAAAAAATACGGTTAGGCAGCAAGCGGCTGACACCTTGAACAAACTAAAGCCCCGCCACGCTAAAATAATGCCGACAATTAAAGCCAAATAACCGGCAAGCGGCGACTGCGTAGCATAAGTTATCGCAGGAAACGTCATCACCGCCAGCGTCACATAGGGAACGTAAAATAAAAACGAACGGATAAACGGATTTTTTATCTCGCGGCGGATAAGCGTCAGCGGAATAATGCGGATAGCCAAAGTTACCGCGCTCATAATGAGAATATACACATAAATGCTATGCTCCACTTACCTATCCTCCCTTATCGGCGCAGCTATTGCTCCAATGCTAGCGATAGCCACGGTTAAAATTATCGTGCGCGTGCCGGCACTAAAGTCAGCGATTACAGGGGTCAGCTCTGCAAAAAAAGATAATATAAAGCTTATAATAACCAGCGCACCGACCACATGATTATCCCTCGCCGGCGGCACGATAATCCATAAAAACATACCAAACAGTGCGACAGAGAGCGCGCTCACGACAGCGGATGGCAAAATATTGCCGGCAAAAACGCCCAGTGCCGTGCCGATAGACCAGCCTGGCAAAGCTACCGTCATTGCGCCATAATTATAAAAAGGATTTAACAGTCCCTTCCTCGCTATCGTTATGCCAAAAATCTCATCAGTCACATCAAAGCCAACTAGCACGCGGTGGATTAGCGGCAAATCCCTAGGGCATTTCTGACTTAAAACGCAGCTCATCAGCATATAGCGCGCGTTAGCCACCAGCGTGATTAATGCCATAGTAAGATACGGCGCATCACTAGCTATAACCGTAAAGGCGGCATACTCACCAGCTGATGCATTATTAAAAAAGCTAGCAATAAATCCCTCAAGCGGACTAAGTCCGGCATTCTTTGCCGCAATGCCTAAGGCAAAGGACACTACAAAATAGCCTAGCGCAATCGGTATGCCGTCATGCACTCCTGCTAAATAAACCTCGCGCCTACTCGGCGCAAGCGTTGTTTCCACTACTAAAACCTCCCACCTAGCGACTAAAAAACACTTATCCACACTATCAACAGGCTATAATGTTATTTCTGTGGATAAGTTTACTTAAAAATATTTTACAGTGGATTTTTCGTCGGCGTTCCAGCTTTACGCGGATAAATTTTCGGCGTAGGCATTTTCTTTTTTATCGTTATAACCGCCCGCACGTCGTCAAGGTTAGGAAGAACTACGCGGCGAGAAATAGCATCTGCTCCGCCTAAAATTTTTATAGCCTTCTTCGCCTCGTCTAGCTCCTCAGCGTACTGCATACCCTTTAGCGCGATAAAATGACCGCCCCTTTTCACAAACGGCAGACAGTATTCCGCCAGTATCGGCAGCCTTGCCACCGCGCGACTAACGGCTATATCGTAGCTTTCACGATATTTTTTATCGCGCGCTCCTTCTTCAGCGCGCTGATGAACACATTCTACATTTTTTAGCCCCAGCTCGGCTACTACCGTTTGCAAAAATTTAACGCGCTTATTGAGCGCGTCCATTAGCGTCAAATCAATCTGCGGGGCAAAGATTTTTAACGGCAGACCAGGAAACCCTGCCCCCGTGCCGACATCAATAACCCTTGCCCCGTCAATAAATAATTTTTCATCATAGGCCGAAAGCGAATCTATCATATGCTTTACGGCGACCTCTTTCGGCTCAGTTATCGCTGTTAGATTAATTTTTTCATTCCACTCGACTAATAGCTCATAGTAACGCGTAAGCTGTCTTAGCTTAGTATCATCAAGCGTTATTCCGTAGCTATCAGCCGCAGCCTTCATCTCATCTATAAACATAATTTCCTCTTATTTTTCCTTTAACCTGCGCTCCTGCTCTAAATAAATTAGCAGCACGGAAATATCGGCCGGCGATACGCCGCTTATGCGGCTTGCCTGCCCGATTGAGCGCGGACGGATTGCCTGCAGCTTTTCCCGTCCCTCATCGCGCAGATTGCCGACCTTAGCATAATCAATATCTTCCGGCAGCAGCTTTTCCTCTAGCTTTTCCATACGCTCTACCTGCTCAAGCTGCTTTTTGATATAGCCCTCATAGCTTATGGATATTTCTAGCTGCTGACGAACCTCTGCCGTTATCTCTGGCAAATCAGCAATCTTTCGCAAAAGCTCATAGTTAAGCTCTGGTCTTTTAAGCAAATCATAAAGCGTAACTGCATTTTTTAATTTATCCACACCAATAGTTTTTAGCTTGGCATTAGTTTCAGCCGTAGGATTTAGCTGGGTATTTTTAAGCAGTGCCATAGTATCTTTAATCGCCTGCTGCTTTTTATTATAACGCTCCCAGCGGGCATCAGTTACTAGGCCTACGCGCCTGCCATACGGCGTTAGGCGACTGTCGGCATTATCCTGCCTCAATAGCAGCCGATACTCAGCTCGACTGGTCATGATACGGTAAGGCTCGCTCGTACCCTTAGTTACTAAATCATCAATCAGCACGCCGATATAAGCCTCGCTGCGCTTCAAAATCAGCGGCTCTTCGCCTTTCAGCAGCATGGCGGCATTTATGCCGGCAATAATTCCCTGCGCGGCCGCCTCCTCATAGCCCGAGGTGCCGTTAGCCTGACCTGCCGAGAAAAATCCCTTTATCGCCTTAAACTCCAGCGTAGGCTTTAGCTGGGTCGGGTCGATGCAGTCATACTCTATCGCGTAGCCGGCGCGCATAATTTTAGCATGCTCTAATCCTGGTATCGTATGCAAAAACTCTATCTGCACATCCATAGGCATACTCGTTGACATTCCCTGAACATAAACCTCGTTGGTATGCAGCCCCTCTGGCTCTAAAAATAGCTGGTGGCGTTCCTTATCGGGAAATCTTAAAATTTTAGTTTCAATCGAGGGGCAGTAGCGCGGGCCGATCCCCTCGATTATACCGTTAGCCATAGGCGCGCGATGCATATTTTTTCGCAGAATTTCATGTGTGTGCTCATTAGTATAGGTCAGATAGCACGGTATCTGCTCGCGCGTTACCTCGTCACTCATAAAGGAAAAGTTGCGGCAAGTACTATCCCCTGGCTGAATTTCCATTTTGTCATAATCAAGCGTTCTAGCGTCAACGCGAGCCGGCGTACCCGTCTTAAACCGCATCAATCTAATGCCGTTCTCTATAAGGCTGCTCGAAAAATTAATCGCTGCGCGCTGACCGTTCGGGCCGCCGTCATAGGTATTCTCGCCGACTATTATGCGCCCCTTTAAATAAGTGCCGGTTGCCATGATTACTGCCGCCGCCTCATATATTTCGCCAGTTTCGCATAAAATGCCGCGCACCCTGCCATCTTCTACGATTAACTTTTCCACTAAGAGCTGCTTTACATCTAGATTTTCTGTATTTTCACAGGTCTCCTTCATCGTGAACTGATAAAGCTTTTTATCCGCCTGCGCTCGCAGTGCATGTACCGCTGGGCCTTTGCCCGTATTTAGCATACGGAACTGTATGCAGGTTTTATCGGCATTTACCCCCATTTCACCGCCTAGCGCATCTAGCTCGCGTACTAAATGCCCTTTAGCCGGCCCGCCCACTGAAGGATTGCACGGCATCATCGCAATATTATCCATTGACAGCGTCACTAACAGCGTTTTTACCCCGATGCGCGCCGCTGCCAGTGCTGCCTCTACACCGGCATGGCCGGCCCCTACCACTATTACCTCGTAGAGGCCTGCTACAAAACTTTTATTATCCAATTTTCTATCCTTCTTCACTTACCAATACAGAACTTTGAAAAAATCTCGTCAATAATATCCTCGCCGACCGTTTCCCCAGTCAGCTCACCTAACGCTTCCCAAGCCGAGCGCAAATCTATCGAGATAAAATCTAAACCTATTCCCAAACCGATAGTTTTTAACGCCGCCTGCAAGTGATTGTCAGCGCGCCTTAAAATTTCTACCTCGCGCTCATCGCGCAAAATCTCGCCAAAGCCTGACGGCTCGCTGCTGCCATTATATACCTCATGCTTTATTATATCCTCAAGCTTTTCTATGCCGGCGCGCGTTTTCGTAGAAATTTTAATTATACCCAAAGGATTTTTAGCCGCTTTTTCAATAGCCTGTATAGATATTTTAGACGCTAAATCCATTTTATTTATAATAATTATGGTGCGGCGGTTGGCAGTAAGCGTCAAAATCTTGAAGTCATCAGCAGTAAGCTCTCGCGAACCGTCGAATATAGCGAGAACTAAATCGGCACTATCAAGACATTTTTTTGCCCTATCCACGCCGATTTTTTCTACCGTATCGCTAGTTTCTCTAATACCTGCTGTATCGATTATTCTAAGCGGCACACCGCCGATAGCAGCATATTCCTCAATAGAGTCACGTGTAGTGCCGGCAATATCGGTAACTATGGCGCGTTCCTCGCGGAGCAGGGCATTTAATAGACTTGACTTTCCCACGTTAGGACAGCCGACTATCGCCGTTTTTACCCCCTCGCGCAAAATTTTTCCCGTGCCGGCCGTCTTTAACAGCTTTCTAATCTCCGTGCGAATAGCGACAATCTTTTTTTCCACCTCGTCAACTACCACATCATCTACTTCATCCTCTGGAAAATCAATAGCCGCCTCCAGATGAGCAATTTCCCCTAGCACGGTATGGCGCATATCGTGAATGAGCGAGGAAAAATTTCCCATTAAATGACCAGTTGCTGCACGCATCGCATCAATCGTTTTAGCACTTACTATATCCATTACCGCCTGTGCTTGCGATAAATCCAGCCTCCCGTTTAAAAAAGCTCGTTTGGTAAACTCGCCAGGCTCAGCTAATCTTGCCCCATTAGCCAAAGTCAAGGAAAGCGTACGCCTTAGCGGCATCACTCCGCCATGACACTGCAATTCCACCACGTCCTCCTTAGTGTAGGACTTAGGTGCGCGCATAATTATAGCCAGTGCCTCGTCTACAACTTCACCGCCGTCATCTATGATATAGCCAAAAACTGCCTGATGCGTAGCATAGCTATCTAGCCTTTTGCCGCTAGCAGGCTTAAACATAAGGCTAGCCACAGCGATTGCCTTATCGCCGCTCAAACGGATAATGCCAATACCGCCCATGCCCTCAGCTGTCGCAATTGCACTTATTGTATCTAGCTCCACGGTCATTCCTCCTCATCATTTATTACCCCCTATTTTATAGCACGGCTTACAGGCGCGCAATAAAATAGCTAAATTTATATTAGGCAATAAAAAAGGGCAGCCTCAAAACGAGACAGCCCTTTCACAGCTCTCTAACCAGCCTTAGTGAACGTACTCCCACCTATAAAGGTGGGAGCTTCCTGCTTCAATGACAACAGCACCACTGACTCCGAGGAGCTTTGGCGACTTACATTATCTCCACAGGCGTAGATTTCCGTGCGACCCACGGTATATTTTTTATTATACATGAATAATTGTCTGCCTTCAATTACTTGCGTAAATTCGGCAGACAGCAATTCATCCCCCACTTATAGAAGTGGAGGACTTCTTGCTAAATTAGCTTAAAATTCGTCATTGTCGCGAACTATCCGCCGCGTTTTTTTCGGCGCGATAACCACATAACGCCGCGGCTCCTCGCCGGCACTAAAAGTAGCCACCCTGCGGTTATCCTGCAAAGCCATGTGGATAACCTTGCGCTCATGACGGTTCATCGGCTCTAAATGAACCTCTCTATCCATGCGGCAAGCCTTTTCAGCTAAATGCCCTGCCAGCCTAGTCAAAGTTTCCTCACGGCGCAAACGATAATTTTCAATATCTAAAATAATTTTAACCCGCGGAATATTTTTATCCACCGTATCACGATTAGCCGCTAAATTAGCTAAATACTGCAAGGCATCTAACGTCTGACCATGCTTACCGATAAGAATGCCTAAATTCTCGCCGACTAAATTATAAACCTCGCCCTCGCTGCTAGCAGTGCGTACAATCTCAATCTCGATATTCATCGCTGCAAATACATCAGCTAAAAATTTTTCGGCAATGTCAAGCCTTGCATCGCCTTCACTGTCAGCAGATGAAGCATCAGCTGCCGATGCACTTACCAAACTTTCTTTACTGTCTGTGATACTTTCACTAACAGCACGGACATTTTCCTTACTAGCCGGCGGCTTTACCGTAACCTTTATCTTTGCCGGCTTGCCAAACAGACCAAAAATTCCCTTAGAGGCTTGAGAAACAATCGTATACTCTATCTCCTTGGTAGTCTTGCCTAAATCATTAAGGGCCGTATCTAACGCCTCAGCCACCGTTTTGCCTGTATAAATCTGACCTGTCATCATTTACTTTCCTCGCCGCGATACATCCACCACTGCTGGATAATCTGCACAACATTCATAGTAACCCAGTACAGCACTAGACCCGAGGGGAAATTAAGCGAAATCCAGCCGATAAATAATGGCATAATTATCATCATCATCTTCATCTGCTGGTTCATCTCGGCAGAAGTCATCTTCTGCTGCCAGAAAGTAGTAAGCGCGGATAACACTGGCAAAATGTAAATAGGGTCAGGGTCTTTTAAACTCTCTATCCACAAAAACTTTGCCGCCTCCGGCGTAGGATAATCTAAAGCAAACAGTGAATAGTACATCGCCATAAGTATAGGCATCTGAATAAGGAGCGGCAGACAGCCAGCCAAAGGATTTACGCCCGCCTCTTTATACATCTCGCCTAACTTTTGCTGCATAAGCTGCGGATTATCCTTGTACTTTTCCTGCAGCTTTTTCATTTTTGGTGATAGCTCCTGCATCGCCTTCATCGACTTTACCTGCTTTACCGTCAGCGGATAAAGAACAATCTTAATAATAATCGTCAGCAAAATAATCGGCAAACCATAGCTCTCTATGCCCGTAGCCGAAGTTATCGCAAAAAGAGTTGATAAAACAAAACTAAAAACTGCCTCAATCGGCGAAAACAGCGTACCAAAGAAACCAGTTTCCAAATAATCACATCCTAAACCAAAAACCATTAACACTAAGGAACAGGGTCATAGCCGCCCTTGCAAAAAGGATTACAGCGGAGTATCCGTCTAAACGCTAAATAGCTGCCATAAGCTGCCCCGTATTTTTCTATAGCCAACGCCGCATACTCAGAGCAAGTAGGAAAAAACCGGCAACACGGCGGCTTTAGCGGCGATATATAATTTCTGTAAAGCTTAATTATGCCTAGAAATATAATTTTTAGCACCCTTGCCGCCTCTTTTATAGCTCCTTTAAAATACCAGCCCTTTTAGCAAGTTTTTTAAATTCCCTTTCAACCTCTTGACACTTAGCCGTAAGCATGGCACTTCGTCCCACAAAGAGCAATGCCACATCAGCTACAATGCCTTCCTGATTAAGCCGATAGCACTCTCTAAGCAGTCTTTTTACCCTTACCCGCTTTACAGCGCAGCCTAGCTTTTTGCCAGCGGCAAAGCCGACCTTGCCCGAAAGCTTTTTAAAATCACCCTGGGGCTTAAATACATACATCACGAAATAACGGCAAGCGTAAGAACGTCCCACACGATAAACTCGCTGAAAATCCGTGCGACGCTTTATCATCCGCTTTCTCGGTAAATTTAACATCAAAGTTCACCAATATCTATAAATAAACAGGCAATGCCCTTGTAATTACAAGAAAAAGGCCACCTAAGTGACCTTGTAGCTTACTTATGCAGAAAGCTTCTTTCTACCGCGCTGGCGTCTTCTCTTTAAAACGAGACGACCGCCCTTCGTCTTCATACGCTCACGGAAACCATGGGTTTTCTTTCTCCAGTGGTTGTTTGGCTGATAAGTCTGTTTCATCTAGTACACCTCCCCTAATAATATTATTCTGACTTTCATCTAGAAGCTGTATCAGAAATCCATCAAAATTCAGTATAGCCTGGCATACCCACGCTAAAACACACGGTAAATTATAGCCCACGCTATAAATAGTGTCAAGGATTTTAACGCTATAAATTATCCGCTGCCTGTGGATAATTTAGTACAGCCATTACCTTATCCACTAAAATTCTGTTGATAACCAATTACTGTTTTGTTAAAATATTATTAGCATTTTGTTGCCGGTATTTATAAGGCTTTCATCAGCAGGGCGTAGGGATTACGTCCTTTTTTTAGCCACCATTTTTACCCAAAATGCTGCTTATTCACAGGATAGTCCACAATTGTGGACTATCCTGTGAATAAAATAAAAAAATACAGCAAAGAAAGGATTTTTAACATGGAGCAAGCACAGCTTCGTTCAATCTGGGAGCAGATTTTAAACAGCATCCGCAACCAGTTATCCGCCTCGGCAGTCGATAAATGGCTGACACCGCTGCGACCGCTCAGTCTAACTGATGACGAACTGAAACTCGCAACAACTACCGATTTTACCAAAGAGTGGATAACTAGCCGCTATCTAGCTTTCATCGAAGACGCAATTATTGCCACTTTAGGCTCAAAACGTCAACTAACCATTGAGGTTTTGCCAGAAAACATCGATGTCCCCAGCGATGAGCCAGTTCCTAGCCTGTTTAAAATTGAAGAAGAAGAAAAGGCGAGCACCGAACCTGAAGAGCTAGACATCGACCTTATGCCGCCTGAACCCATAAAACCAGCCGACGGATTTTTACTAAACCCCAAATACACCTTTGAAACCTTTATAACCGGCAGTTCTAATCGCTTTGCTCATGCTGCCGCGCAAGCCGTAGCTGAAAAACCCGGCCATATTTATAACCCACTTTTCATGTACGGCGGAGTAGGTCTAGGGAAAACACATCTAATGCACGCTATCGGCAATAGGGTACTGCAAAATTATCCCGACTTGCGCGTGCTCTATGTATCTAGTGAGCAATTCACAAACGAAATTATTCGCTCCATTCAAGAGGGTACTGCGGAAAAATTTCGACAAAAATATCGCAGCATCGATGTGCTAATGATTGACGATATACAATTCTTATCCGGCAAAACCAGTACGCAGGAAGAATTTTTCCACACCTTCAACACTCTGCGCGATGCCCATAAGGCGATAATTATTTCCTCTGACCGTCCGCCACACGAAGTAGAAAGATTAGAGGAGCGGCTGCGTTCCCGCTTCGAGGGCGGCTTAACCGTAGACATCAAAGCTCCTGACTTAGAAACTCGCATAGCCATACTAAAAAACAAAGCCCAGCTAGAAAAATATAGTATCCCCAATGACGTAATGGTTTTTATTGCCAGCCGCATTGATAGCAACATTCGCGAACTAGAAGGCGCACTTACCCGCGTTGTTGCTTATGCCTCGCTATTAAATAAACCTGTTACTACCGGACTAGTAGCCGATGCTTTAAGAGATATTCTGCCAAATAGCGATACTAAAACCATAACCATTGAAATTATTCAAGAAATAGTTGCCTCCTACTTCAAACTTACCGTTGAAGATTTACACTCCAAAAAGCGCACACGCTCCATTGCCTATCCTAGGCAGATTGCGATGTATCTTTGCCGTGAATTAACAGATACATCGTTGCCGCAAATCGGCAAATTTTTTGGCGGTCGCGATCACACTACTGTACTGCATGCCTGTAAATTAATCGCCAAGGAAAAAGGCGATGATTTAAAAGTTTCTACCATGCTGAACGAGCTAATCGAGCGTATACAAAAAATCTAAATTATGCACTAAAAGGCTGTGGATAAACCTGTTGATAAGGCTGTGAATATCCTGTGGATAAAATGTGGAAAAGTTATTAACTGTGGATATGTGGATAACTTTTACAAATTATCCACATATTTATACACAGGCACTTAACGCATATATACTAGCCTGAGACCACTTATCCACATATCCACAGCCCCTACTACTACTACGGCTATTTATTTATAAATATAATATAAGCATTAATAAATAAGAGAGGGTCAAGAAAATGAATATAACTTGCGTAAAAAATGAATTAGTAAATGCACTATCAACCGTATCTAAAGCTGTAGCCAACAAACCGCAGACACCAATCTTATCCGGTATCTACCTAAGAGCTGAAAATGACGAATTAGAACTACAGGCCACTAACTATGAGCTAGGTTTTGTCTTGAGAATTAAGGCTGAGGTTATAGAACCAGGAGAAACGATTATTGAGGGAAGAATTTTTCTTGAGATTGTTAGAAAGCTTGGAAATAATATCTCGTTAAAGTACAACGGTTCTACTAGAATGTTAGAGATTGCTTCGGATAGCTTTACTACCAGTCTAGTGACCATGGATGCTAATGATTTTCCTAAAATACAGCCACTAGCAGAAAATATAAGCTTTGTGGTTAATGATAATGTTCTACGGGTACTCATTAAGAAAACGGTATTCGCTTGTGCAACTGATGAACAGCGTCCGATATTTACTGGTTGTTCGCTAAGCGTTGAAGGCAACAGAGTAACTATGGCAGCCACTAATAGCCATAGACTGGCGGTTATCTATGAGAATTTTGATACGGAGATTGGTCAGATAAAAATAATCATACCGGCTCGTATCTTACTTGACCTGTTGTCTAATATGAAATCGGATGTACCGACTCCAGTTACGATAAAATGCACTTACAATCAGATTAGCTTTGAGTTTGATAATTTGTTCATGATGTCAAGGTTAATAGAGGGTGTATTTCCTGATTATAAAAATGTTATACCTAAGGAGCTATCTACTACGGTTACGTTAGATACCGCTGCTTTTAAGAGTGCGTTAGACCGCGTATCGATATTGTCGCGTGCTAGTGATTACAACATTGTAAAATTTGAATTTGCTGGCGATGCGCTGATACTGAGCTCGAAAAATCCTAACTCAGGTGATGCTAAGGAGATACTGCCAGTTACTATTGACGGCCCAGATATTACTATTGGCTTTAATGCCCAGTACATAACTGATGTGCTAAAAAATATTGACGGCAAGACTTGCCAAATGAAATTAAATAAGCCGCTTTCACCAGTAATATTTACCGATGCTGCTGATGCGAACTTTACTTATGTCGTAACGCCGGTACGTTTAAGTGTTAGTCAGTGATGAAATGGAGGTATACACATGACGGTTGTGGATATAAAGATTGATACTGAGATTATACAGCTAGATCAGTTTTTAAAATGGGTCGGAGCTATTGGTTCTGGCGGTGAGGTAAAGGCACTGCTGGCAGAAAATCGTATAAAGCTTAATGGCCAGCTTGAAACTGCGCGTCGCCGCAAATTGCACGGCGGCGATGTAGTAGAAATAGCTGATGTAGGAGCTTGGCGGGTTGTAAGTAAAGCCGAGTAACACGGGAGATAAAATATGCAGGTCAATTTACTGCAGCTTAGAAATTTTCGCAATTACCGAGCTTTAGACCTAAGTTTTGATGACGGTATAAATGTTTTTGTTGGTGATAATGCCCAGGGAAAAACCAATATCGTTGAGGCTATTTACTATGCATCACTGGCTAAATCGCATCGAACTAACACGGATAGTGAGCTAATTGCCTGGCAGGAAAATAGAGCGGCATTTAAATTAAGCTTTACTAGGCTGGGGGTAGAAAATAGTTTGGAGTTTCAATTTAGTCGGGAAAAACGCCGCAAGATTAGCTTGAATGGCGAGGTAATTGCTCCTAAAGATTTAATCGGGACATTTAACACGGTACTATTTTCACCAGAAGACTTATTTCTCATTAAGGGCGCGCCGCTAGCTAGGCGAAAATTTTTAGATGCAGAGCTAAGTCAGGCAAGTCCAGCCTATTTTAGTGAACTGCGCAATTATACTAAGATAGTCAGCCAGCGCAATATGCTGCTAAAAAAAATAAAGGAGCGGTCAGCTGATACCTCTATGCTTGATTTATGGGATGAGCAGTTAGTAAATAGTGCCGTCAAGCTGTGGCAAAAACGCATTTTAACCGTAGAAAGGCTAAATAATATTGCCAGCCTTATGCAGCAAAAAATTTCGAGCAGCCTAGAGAATTTAGCCATAAATTATGAGATAAGCACTAAAAACAGCAGTGTGACAAGTGACCTTGCTTCATGGTATAATAAAGAGCTGAGAGATTGCCGCAGGCTCGATATTATGCGTGGCTCGACAAGTGTCGGCCCGCATCATGATGATTTATTGTTTACGGTAAATGGGATAGATTTGCGTTCTTTTGGCTCGCAGGGACAGCAGCGAACTGGCGTGTTGGCTTTAAAGCTGTCGGAGCTAGAGTTTTTGCGGGCGGAAACGAATGAGTATCCTGTGCTTCTTTTAGACGATGTTATGAGTGAATTAGACAGCTCGCGCCGTGCTGAGCTAATCGAGTTTATCCGCCGTGAAAAAATTCAAACGTTTATTACGGCTACCGAGCGCGAGTATTTTCCTAAAAAGGATTTTGGTACTTACTATGAAGTAGAGCAAGGCATGGTCAAGAGGCGGTAGTTTGGTGCAGTCAAGTAAGAAAAATAAAGCTAAAATTACAGGCTTTGAAAGCCCTAATGATATTATTTTTAGAACTATTCGCGGTCTAGGAAAAAAAGTCGATAAAGCATATCTAGCACATACTGTGTTTTTGCATTGGGAGGATATTGTCGGCAGAGATATGGCTAAACACGTTTTGCCGCAGGGGATAAGGCGGGACACGCTTTATCTTTACACTGCTAATTCTGCTTTACGCAATGAGCTTATGATGCTACAGAGCAGGTTGGTCGCTAAGATAAATTCTTATGCAGCCAGCTCTTTGGTTAAAAAAATCGTTTTTACTGGCAAATGGGAAAAGGCTGCGGCTAACCAAAGCAGGGAAAATATTGGCAGCCAGTTCGAGAAAGTAAATTTAGGGGCAGAAAAAAATAAGATAGCCTTGACGGATACGCAATTAGCTAGAGCCGAGGAGCTAGCTGCTATTTCTAGCGATGATGATATTTCTAAAAATGCCAAATTGCTTTATGAGAAGTTTTTAAAATTGCAGGGGGTAAAGTTGCAGCTAGGCTATCATAAATGCCCTGTCTGCGGTACGCTTATTAAGCCTGATGAAAATATTTGCTATAATTGTCAGCTGAAGGAGAAGGAAAAAAAGTTTGCCAGTATCAGACAGGTACTAGTAGATATTCCGTGGGCGCATTTTGCCGATGTTAAAAAGTATGTGCCAAGTGCTAGCACACGCGAGGTAAATTATGAGCGTGCTAGGCTGGTAGATAAATTGTGCGGCGAGGTTATGGCGGATGACACTGAGAGCCTAAAGGCTAGGACTTTGGTAATGCTTTATCGGCAAATACCGCATGATAAGCTTACGGCTGATATTATGGCAAGGACTATTTATGAGCTTAGAGCGTCGCTAGTAAAGCCGGCTAACTATAAAGCACCTAAGCGTTATGAGGCAATAAGGCTAGGCAAAAAAACAGGGGGCAAGAAGGATGTTTCTCCACCTAGGTAACGGTATATCGGTAAAGCTAAACGAGGTCATAACGATAGGTGATTATGCCCTGTATAAAAATGGCGTAGGACTAGATTTAATAGCGCGCGAAAAGCGGCGGGGAAAGAAAATAATTGACTGCTTGATTTTAAAAGATAAGCCTAAATCGCTTATTCTGACAGACAAAAATATTTATCTATCGCCTATATCCTCGCTGACGCTAAAGAAGCGTGCTGAGAATAGAAATAGAGATTTTGTATAGAGCCTTGAAACTAGATTGAGAGAATAGGAGCGAGGAAGTTTAATGGCAAATGATACGGAAAAAGGCATAGACCTGACTTCAACAGATGAAATCCAACAGGAATTAGAGGACAAGGAGCTAGACACTAGCGGCATAGAAATTCATACGAACGAGGATGCAGCAGCAGTAAGCGCGGTAGAGGCTGATTACGGTGCGGAGCAAATACAGATATTAGAGGGGCTAGAGGCGGTTAGAATGCGCCCCGGTATGTATATCGGCAGCACTTCGGAGCGCGGTTTGCACCACCTAGTTTACGAGGTAGTGGATAACTCCATTGATGAGGCACTGGCGGGCTATTGCACACATATTGATGTCACTATTCATCAGGACAATAGTATAACGGTGGTCGATAATGGTCGTGGTATTCCTGTAGATATGCACGAGAGCGGCAAGCCGGCAGTCGAGGTAGTGCTGACGGTACTTCACGCCGGCGGCAAATTCGGCGGTGACGGCTACAAGGTGTCGGGCGGTCTGCACGGCGTAGGCGTATCCTGCGTAAATGCGCTTTCTAGCCGCATGGACGTACAGGTAAAGCGTGACGGCAAGATTTATGAGATTGCCTTTGAGCGCGGCAATACTGTTGAGCCGATGCGCGTAGTGGGGGAAACCAGCGAAACGGGAACGCGCGTGCATTTTGTTCCCGATGATGAGATTTTTACCGTTACGGAATATAGCTATGAAACACTCCGCCACCGTCTGCGCGAGCTGGCATTTTTAAATCATGGCATAACGATAGCTCTCTATGACGAGCGCGAAAATCCTGTTCACTCTGAGGTGTTCCACTTTGAAGGCGGTATCAGCTCGTTTGTCGAGCATTTAAATCGCAATAAAGAAAAGATTAATCCTGAGCCGATTTATTTTAACGGTGCCAAGGATGATACCATGGTAGAGATTGCCATTCAGTACAATGACAGCTATCAGGAAAATATTTATTCTTTTGTCAATAACATAAATACTGAGGAGGGCGGCACGCATTTAGCTGGTTTTAAGCTGGCTCTTACGCGCGCGGCGAACGATTTTGCCCGCCGCCAAAATATCTTAAAGGACAAGGACGGCAATTTGTCGGGCGATGATGTGCGCGAGGGTCTTACCTGTGTTATTTCGCTAAAGATACGCGAGCCGCAGTTTGAAGGTCAGACTAAAACCAAGCTCGGCAACTCCGAGGTGCGCGGCATTGTCGATTCTATCGTTACTGAGGGCTTATCCGAGTACTTTGAGGAAAATCCGGCGATAGCCAAAAAAATTATTGAGAAGGCCATTATGGCTGCCCGCGCCCGCGAGGCGGCGAGAAAGGCGCGCGAGCTTACCCGCCGCAAAAATGCGCTAGAGGTGTCGAGCCTTCCCGGTAAACTAGCTGATTGCTCGGTAAAAGACCCTGAGCAGGCAGAAATTTATCTAGTAGAGGGCGATTCTGCCGGCGGCTCGGCTAAGCAGGGACGCGACCGCCGCTTTCAGGCAATTTTGCCTTTGCGCGGTAAAATTTTAAATGTGGAGAAGGCACGGCTAGACAAAATTTTTGCCAATGCGGAAATTCGCACGATGATTACCGCCTTTGGTACGGGCATAAGCGATGATTTTGATATTGCCAAACGCCGCTATGGCAAAATTATTTTGATGACTGATGCCGATGTCGACGGTGCGCATATTAGAACGCTGTTATTAACGTTCCTCTATCGCTACATGAAGCCGCTTATCGAGCATGGCCATGTATTTATTGCCCAGCCGCCGCTCTACCAGATAAGAAAAGGCAAAAAGCACTGGTACACTTATAGCGATGAGGAGCTAGCCAAAAAGCTAGACGAGGTTGGCCGCGACAGCGTAACTGTACAGCGTTATAAAGGCTTAGGCGAGATGAACCCTGAGCAGCTGTGGGAAACTACCATGGACCCTGAAACGCGCACTATGCTGCGGGTGGATATGGAGGACGCTGAGGCTGCCGATGAGCTTTTTACTATCCTTATGGGCGATAAGGTTGAGCCGCGCCGCCAGTTTATCGAGGAAAATGCTAAACTTGTCCGCAACCTCGATATTTAACGGCTTGTAAAATTTTTTTAGATGTGTTATATTAGAGGCGTGAATTAAATACTTCCGCAAGGGGAGTAGCCTAGCAATCTAACATCGTCAATACGGCTTTTGCCCGGTGGGATTGGCTAATTTTAGTAAGCGAGACCTTGCTCTATACTGATACTTTGGTATCTGTATGGGGCAAGGTCTTTTTGTATAGTGATAGTGTGGTGGTGATTAAAAAATTCAGCTAGACTTCAGTTAAGAATTATATTATTTTAGGAGTATGAGATATGGAAAATTTTTTGGCAGGAATGTTTTCGCCAGAGTGGCTGGCAGCACTTACCGGCATATTGTTGCTTGATTTATTATTGTCGGGCGATAATGCGATAGTTATTGCGCTGGCTTGTAAAAATCTGCCGCATCACAATCGCAGGAAGGCTATTTTAATCGGCGGCTTAGGAGCAGTGCTTATCCGCATTGTCTGTACTTTGTTTGCTACGGGCTTACTAGCCTTGCCGTATATTGAATTTATCGGCGGCGTATTGCTGCTGTATATTGCGGTAAAGCTTCTTACTGACCATAATGATGAGCAGCAGGAAAATTCTAAACAGGTGACCTTTTGGGGAGCTATCAGAACGATATTGATTGCTGATTTTATCATGAGCATTGATAATATTTTATCGCTCGCGGGCGTGGCGAATACTGTTCCTGATGGCAAGTGGAGTCTTATTATCTGTGGTCTAGCGATTTCAATACCTATCGTGCTGTTCGGTGCGCAGCTATTTTTGACAATCATGTTAAAGGTTCCGGCACTTATTTATATCGGTGCGGCTATTTTAGGCTATACGGCTGCTGAGCTTATGAGTGCTGATAAAGGAATTGGCATGTATTTTAGCGAATATGAGCTATACTTGAAAATTTTCTGTACGGTGGCGGTACTTATAGCTGGTTTTTATTTAAACAAACGACAAGCAGCCTAATGGAGGGAGATATATGAACAATTTAAAAACGCTGATGCTCATGGTGCTAATGGCGGCTATCATGATGTTTATCGGTGCATTGGTCGGCGGCAGGACAGGTTTAATGCTGATGTTTATTTTTGCTATGGCGAGCGATTTTTTTGCTTACTGGTTCAGCGACAGCATGGTTTTAAAAATGTATAATGCGCAGGAAGTCAGCCGCGAGGAAGCACCGCAGCTTTATGGCTTGGTGGAAAATTTAGCCAGCAGGGCTAATCTTCCTATGCCGCGTGTGTGCATTATCGATAGCGATGTTCCCAATGCCTTTGCTACGGGCAGAAATCCAGCGCACGCTGCCGTGGCGGTAACGACTGGCATTATGCGCGCCTTAGATTATAACGAGCTTTCAGGCGTTTTAGGGCATGAGCTGGCGCACGTTAAGAACCGCGATATACTTACCTCGACGATTGCGGCGATGATGGCTAATGTCATAACTTATGCCGTACAGTTTTTTGCCTTCTTTGGCGGCAATCGCGATGAGGAGGACAGCAATCCGATAGCGGCATTGGCTATGGTTATTTTGGCCCCGATTGCGGCGATGATTATTCAAATGGCGATTTCGCGTTCGCGCGAGTATGAGGCTGATTATGACGGTGCTGAGATTTGCGGCAATCCTAACTATCTAGCCAATGCCTTAGAAAAGATTGAATATTACGCGCGTCACGGCGCAACCATGCAGGACGCAACTCCGGCAACGGCGCATATGTTTATAATTAATCCGTTTAGCGGTGCTGGTGAAAAGCTGGCTAATTTATTCAGCACGCATCCGCGCACTGAGGAGCGTATCGCCCGTTTGCGCGAGCAGGCAGCTAAAATGCACGTTTAATGCAATAAAAAAGGTCAGCTAATTTAGGCTGACCTTTTTTATTGACTTTATAGGCTAATATTGTATAATTTAATTAACAAAGCCACCGATAGACGGTTGCAGGTCTTACTACTCTGAGGTTACTTTTAATGAACCGCTTGAGTTTCTGAGGCTACGGGCGGTTATTTTTTAGATTCTATTAAAATCAATAAAATCAACAACAGAACTATGATTAGCTCAGTCATTGGCATCACCTACTTTCAAGGTATTTCGACCTTTCTGTAAGAAATGCAACCGCCTACCGTTATGGTGGCTAGAGATAGTATAGCAAAGCGCACAGCTTTTGGCTATACTATTTTTTTGCAATTAATTAAAGATTGTTAGAATTATAGCGGCGATAGTAAAGTATGGCCCGTAGGCGAAAAATTCGCCGCGCTTTTTTTTGCCGAGGAGCATTAATAGCCCCGCTGCAATGCCGCCGGCGACTAAGCCGATGACAATTGTTTTTAATAGCGTTACAGCACCGAGCCATAGTCCTAGCGCAGCGATTAGTTTTATATCGCCGCCGCCGATTGCACCGTGAGTTATTAGTCCTAAGATTAAAAATCCCAAGCCGCCGCCGAGAGCTGCGGCTAGATGATTTAGCGGCTCGCCGCTGACTACGGCAAAGATTATACCGATAGCAGCTAAGGGGATTAGCATGGCATCTAGGATAACGTGCTGCTCAAAGTCGGTGAAGGTCATTAAAATTAAAATATACTCCATGAGCATTAGCAGGATAATGCCGATAGAAAATTCATGGGTAAGGAGCGTCATGCAGAATATGAGCGATAATATGCCGGCAAGAAATCGCTGGCGAATTTTGCCGCGTACGGTTAGCTGATAGGGAAATGATAAAATGCTTGTGTCAACACTGTGGTATAAATTATTTACCATTTGATTTCCCTTTAGCGCACCGCCGACGGCGAGTATAATTGCTAAAATCATTTTGCTGATAACTGCTAAATTTTCCATGGCTGTCACTCCTAGCTTGAAAATTTTTTAGGATTGTTAAGACTATTATTTACGCTTTAAGAATAGCACGAAAAGAAGGATAAAAAAACTGTTCAGTAAGAAAAAATTGATAAAAAATAAAAATTGTGATAACCTTAGCAGAAAAGGGATTTGTTCGGAATTTAAAGTGATGCGACAAAAGACCTAAGTGCAAATTTGGCGCGGTAATTAGACTTTTTTTAGGGGAATTTGTAAATGATTAAGCTGCCTAAGTTATCGGCGAGCCTGAAGGAGAGGTTTGAAAATATTACCTATCGACAATGGGTTATTATGGCTATGGCAGTCAGCCTTATTATGGGCGCGCTGGTTTATCTGACACTCAGCGATAAGAGTGTGGAGGAAAAAAATACTGCCAAGGTCGATATGGTAAAGGTAGTCGTGGCAAAAGAGGATATTGCCGAGCGCACGGTTATCAAGGAGGAAATGCTGAAGATTATCGAGCTGCCAAAGGATGCTGTGCCGCCGCTCGCTTTAAGCGATATTGACGAGGCAAAGGATTTAATTACTAGTACCGCTGTTTATCAGGGCGATATTATGACGGAGAAGAAGGTTTTTAAGGATATTCGCCTAGCGGGCTTTACGGGTACAATTCCCGCTAATTGCCGCGCGGTGTCGCTTGCCATTACCGATATTACGGGCTTATCGGGCTTTGCCAAGGCGGGCGATTATGTAGATATTATGCTAGTTTCCGGCAAAAAGGAAACGGGTCTGCATGGCGAGGTACTGATGCAAAATGTACTTTTGCTCGGCATAAATAAAAATGGCGCGGCAGGTACAAATGCTAATGCTACAGAAAATACCGCCAAGGATAAGGCAAAGGATGTAAAGGATAGTGACGGCAGTATAAAGGGCAGCAGCGATGCTATGGCAACGGCTACTTTAGCTTTGCCGCTAGATGAGGCGTTAAAGGTGGCGGTTGCCGCGCAAAAGGGCACGATTTATCTAGCCTTGCGCCCGTATAAGCCGGCGGATTTATTTACGCTAAGTACAGAAATTAATATGCCAGGCGATGCAACAGAGGAAAGTACAAAAGCTCCTAGCGTGCCTGCTCCTATGCCCAGTGAAAAACCTATTGTAGCTGCTCCTGCGCCTAGCGCGCCAATAAATAATAGTCCGCCGCCGAGCAGGTCTGACTTTAGTACCGGCATTGAAGTAATTCGCGGCACTGAGCGGTCAAATGCGGGGGTGAACTAGGATGAATTATTTTGTTTTGCCTAGGGTCATCGGCATGGCTGCGGCTATGGTTTTAGCGTGCGCCGCGCCAGTCTATGCCAATGTGCAGTCGATTTATTTAAACGCCAATCAGTCCTACTATCTTGGCACGCAGTCGCCGATAGTACGCGTGGCGGTCGTTAATCCCAATATCGCTGATGTAGTGATTATCGGCGGCAATGCATTAAATATTGTCGCTAAGGACAGTATGGGGACAACCACTGTCAATGTATGGACGAAAAACGGCATACGGCAGGAGTTTAGGGTCGTGGTGAGCGAAACTAATGACGGTCTAGCTGACACGATAAAGCGGGCAATAAATCTGCCGCATGTGGAGGTGCATGTAGTAAAAGACCGCGTGCTACTAACTGGCTATGTGGAAAATCAGTACGAAAAAGAGTTAGCGTTTAAGGTTGCCTGTCTGTATGTTGGCGATGACGAGGTGGCAAATACCAAGGAGAATAATAAAAGATATAGCGTTGCCACTAGTCAAACTGGTGGTTTTGGCGTTGATGTAAACACTGAAGAACAGGTTTTAACGAGCCGCCGCGTTATAAATATGCTTCAAATGATGAACCCCGACCAAATAAATATCGAGGCAATGGTTATCGAGGTAAATTCTAACGATGCTAAAAAGCTGGGCTTTACCTACGGTTCGCCGTCAGTATCTAGTAGCACAGATAGTGGCATAGCATATAGCGCGCCAAATTATGACAATTCCTTTTATGCGGGCGAAAGCTTTGGCAGCCAGCGCAGCAAGGGCAGTCATTGGTATGACCGCAATTGGCTCTTTACGCATTTTTCTAAAATCAATACCCAGATAAATGCTATGGTCGAGCAGGGCAAGGCACGCGTTATATCGCGCCCGAATATCACGACCATGAGCGGCAAGCCCGCTACGATATTAGTCGGCGGCGAGGTGCCTTACCCGACAGTTGACACGAATGGCAATGTAACGGTCGAATATAAGCCCTACGGCATATCCTTGCAGCTAAATAATCCTACGGTGGACAGGGAAGGGAATGTCACCTCTGACCTTACCGCGATCGTAAGCCGCCTAGACTGGGCTAATGCTGTTACCGCTAACGGCTACAGTATGCCGGCACTGACGACGAGGACGGCGGCAACGGTCGTAAATATTCCTTCGGGTATGACTATGGCTATCGGCGGTTTACTAAACTCGGAGGACAGCAAGACCTTAAAAAAAGTGCCGCTCTTAGGCGATATTCCAATTTTAGGCGAGCTGTTTAAATATCACGATAACTCTAAACAGAAATCAGAAATTATGATTTTGATTACGCCGCGCGTAGTAAATGAAAATACCAAGGTCAAGATGTCAGCAGCAATGGAAAAAACCTATAACGATATGCGCAGCGAGGATATGGCAATTAATCAGGTGGATTTAAACGCGCCGCCTAAGAAAAAAGCTAAGCAAGATAAAGGCACAGCGGCTAAAGCGCAGGAAAATCAGGAAAATATCAAGGAGCGCATCGCTAAATATCTAGCCAAGTAACTAGGACGCAAAGGAAGGGATAGCTATGTCGGATAATACAGTAAATGGTGTAGTAATCACCTTCTTTAGCACGGCATCGGCAGTGGGCAAAACGCTGATTGGCTCGAACATGGCAAGCGAATTAGCACGTGCCGGTCGGAGCGTCTGCCTAGTAGACTGCGATTTGCAGTTCGGCGATGTCTGCAACTATTTGCAGCTAATGCCGGAGCGAACGCTATATGATGTGCAAAAAGTTTATCGCGAGTTAGGGACGAGTGTGGCTATTGAGGATTTTTTAACGCCCTACGAGCATGACGGCGTAGTCTTTTATGTGTTAGCCGCCCCTAAAAAGCTAGATGAGGCTTACAACATGAATACCGACTATGTGGTAAAGGCGGTAAAGGAGCTGCAAAAAAAGTTTGAGTATGTGCTTATAGATACTACTTCGATGTTTAGCGCGCTCAACCTTGCCATGCTGGATTTATCGACAATTGTCACCTTCCTCGGCATAGTTGATTTTATCCCCACGATAAAAAATATGAAAATCGGCGTGGACACTTTAAAAAATTTAAACTATGATAAAAATAAAATCCGTTTGGTATTAAACCGCAGTAATTCGCGGACGCGGATTAGCATTGACGATGTAGAAAAGCTGCTCGGCGAGGAGTTTTATCACATTTTGCCTAACGATTTTATGGCGGCTAGCCGCTCGATAAAGGAAGGCGTGCCGCTCGTTTTAAAGAGTGATAACACCGCACTCGGCGCGGCACTTCGCGATTTAGTCGCGCGCTACACCAATAAGGTTTATGATATGCCGGAGCATAACGAAAGCAATCTAGGCGGTTTCTTTAGCCGCATTTTTGGCTGATTAAGGGGAAAGGGGCAGGCTAATGGCTTATCGCGTACTGATGCTAGAGAGTGACCGTCTGATGCTCGAAAAGCTGTCGACTGTCGTCCATGGTGCAAAGGGCTTTGACTTAGTGGCGCGCTATCAGACACTTAGCGATGCTTTAGGGCAGGGGCAAATATTTAACCCTAATCTAATACTGTTAGACATTGAAAATAAAAATGCGGTCAGCCTGATAACGGAGTTTTTAAAGGTTTATCCTAACGCCGCAATCCTGTGCATGGGCGAAAACTGGCGCGCCGAAAGTGCCTCGCATATCGTGCAGGCGGGTGCGCGCGGCTATATAATAAAGCCCTTTACCGCCGCAGAATTGCAGGAGGCAGTTGAAACCTTCAGCAAGCATGGCTCGGACGTTGGCTGCGAAACCTTCACGTTTTTTAGTCCTAAGGGCAAGAGCGGCAAGACTACGCTTATTACCAATCTTGCCACAGCACTGGCGCGGAAGACGGGCGAGCAGGTCGGCATAATTGACGCTGATTTGCAGTTTGGCGATATGGCAGTATTTTTTAATCTCGCGCCTAAGACTACGATTGTCGAGGCAACGCGCGATGCTAAATTTTTATCGCCGGCAACGCTACACCCTTACTATATGCCCGTAGCGAAAAATGTCAGCGTGCTGTGCGGCACGGCTACGCCTAACTTAATCGACAGGGTAGCGATTGACCGCTTTGAAAGCGTTATCTCGATGAGCAAGGGGCTGTTCCGCTATTTATTAATTGATGTGCCGCAGGGCTTTAATCCGACCGCGATTGCCGCCGCCGAAAGCTCTAATACGACCTTTATCGTCACTATGATAAATGACGGCTACGAGCTAGACCATACTAGACGGGCCTTAGAGATATTTAAGGACTGGGAAAATGTCGATGAGCGCGCCAAGGTTATTTTAACGCGCGTAAGCCCCGTAAATGAGGTTAAGCGGCGCGAGCTAGGCAGTAAGCTAGGCTATGAGGTCGCCGCGCTAATCCCTAACGAATATGCTACGGTGGCAACGGCGGCCGATAACGGCAAAATGGCAGCGGATTTAAAGCCAGACTCGCCGCTGGCTAGGGCAGTCGATAATTTAGCCGACAGCATTATTAAAAAAAAGCACAGCATAAGGTGGGATAGGTCATGAGAATTACCATTGCTCTAGGCGTTATGCTGACGACCTTTATATTTTTACTTATGCTGTGGCGCGTAAAGATGCGCCAGCATAAAATTATTTTAAACCGCATGGAATATTTTTCCGGTGCGAGCGTTGCCCTGCGTCAGCAGGAGCTGCGCGGCAAACGGGCGGCGACATTTACCGCGAGATTGCGATTGCTCGTTAGAGAGCTTGCGCTAAAGCTCCAAGAAATCCAAAAAAATAACCGCATGGATTTAAAAATGCAGCAGGCAGACTTGCCGCTTATGGGCTCGGAGTTTGAGGTCATGCTGGCGGTTTTAGGGCTATTATTTTCTTTGATAACGCTAATGGCAACGCTAGATTTTGTCCTGTCGCTAGTTGCCTTTGTTTTTGGCATTATCCTAGGGCTTATGGCACTGGATATTTATATAAAAAAGCGGCAGAAGGCCTTTACTAATCAGCTAGCCGATATGCTGACAATGATTGCCAATGCTTTAAGGGCCGGCTTTAGCTTTATGCAGGCATTCGAGCTTATCGCGCGCGAAATGGACGCGCCGGTCGGGCGCGAGGTGCAAAAGGTTATCGGCGAGGTAAATGTCGGCGTGAGCTTTGAAAATGCGCTCGACAATATGCAGAAAAGAGTTAATAGCTCTGATTTTGAGCTGGTGGTAACGGCAGTTATCATTCAGCGGCAGGTCGGCGGCAATCTAGCGCAGATACTAGACACCATTAGCGCAACGATTGACGAAAGGATAAGGATGCGCCGCGAGGTTATGGCACTTACCGCGCAGGGACGTATGTCGGGCATGGTATTAGCTGCCCTGCCTATTGGCGTGGCGGCTATGCTGATGATAGTAAATCCTGATTATCTTACGCCCTTATTTAGCGATACTATCGGTCAAATGTGCATTGCCGGCGGCATTTTTTTGGAGCTAATCGGCTATGTGGTAATAAGGCGCATAGTAGACATCAAGGTTTAGCCTAGTATGCAATATCATGTTGATATTCATATATTTTTTTATTTTTGGGAGGAGAAGTTATTATGATGACGGAGATTTTTACCTATGTACAGTCGCGGCTGGCTAGTCAGAAGGGGCAAGGTATTGTAGAGTATGCACTAATTCTTGCTTTTGTAGTAGTGGTAGCTACGGCAATTACCGACAGCGATGGATTGAGCAAAAAGATAAAGGACGTATTTGATAGCGTAAGAAACGCTTTCAAATAATAAATTAATTAGGGGGGCAGCAGTATGAGAAATTTTAGCAAGGGTCAGGCCGTGATAGAATTTGCTCTAGTGCTGCCTCTTTTGCTTATCGTGCTTATCGGCATATTTTATTGCAGCATGGTTTTGTCTAGCTATCTTAGCCTTAGCAGCATGGCAAGGAGCAGTGCCAGGGCGGCAGCGGTCGCTGAAACTAACGCTGATAACTATAGCGCGGTGCGAAGCAAATATTTTAGCGAAACCCTGCCGGTAAAGGCATATAATTGGAACCCGAAGTCTAAAAATGATTTTAATATTGTTTACGATAAGGCTAATAACAATGTAATTGTCACTATGCACGCGGCACTAAATACTACTGGCTCGAAAATTGCCAGTGTAATGGGAAAACTTGCCGATAATGCTAATACCAGCTTTGATTTGAACATAACCTATACGATGTATAGTGAAAATAAACACGAGTAGAGGGAAAAACGATGTCGCTATTGTCGCGCCTAGGGCGCAGGGACGGGAAAAATGTACAGGTAAAAATATTTTCTTTGCGCGAGGACACGCAGGAAAGTGCGGAAGAGCTATCCTATCAGAGCATAAAGCACCGTATTCATCAGCGCATAGTTGACGACATGACCCCTGAGGAGCAGGCGGTACTCTCTAAGCTGCATCAAGAGCCGCGGGCGATTGAGCAGATTATCGATAAGTACACGCAGGAGGTAATGAATGAAAATCCGTTTGCGATACCGCGCGGCGAAAAAACGCAGCTAATCTCCGACATTCGCGATGAGATGCTAGGACTTGGGCCAATCGAGGGGCTGTTAAAGGATGACTCCGTAACTGAAATCATGGTAAACGGGGCTAAGCAAGTATTTGTCGAAAGACTAGGCAAGCTTGAGCTGACCGATGTAAAATTCCATGATAACGCGCATTTAATGAATATTGTCGAGCGCATACTTACGCCTTTAGGCAGGCGCATTGATGAGTCCTCGCCGCTAGTTGACGCCAGACTTGCTGACGGCTCGCGCGTAAACATCATCATTCCGCCGCTCTCGCTTATTGGTCCCTCGATTACTATTCGTAAATTCAGCAAGACACCGCTCACGGTAGAAAATTTAATCGCCTTCGGCACGCTAGACGAAAAAATGGCCAGCTTTTTGCGCGCCTGCGTCAAGGCAAGAATAAATATTTTAGTATCGGGCGGTACTGGTTCGGGTAAAACCACTACCCTAAATGTAATATCGTCCTTTATCCCCGAAAATGAACGCATAGTAACTATCGAGGACGCGGCAGAGCTTAGATTGCAGCAGGAGCATATAGTGACGCTAGAGCCCCGCCCCGCCAATATCGAGGGCAAAGGCGCGATAACCATTCGCGACCTAGTGAGAAACGCGCTCCGTATGCGACCCGACCGCATTATCGTCGGCGAGGTTCGTAGCGGCGAGGCACTCGATATGCTGCAAGCTATGAATACTGGTCATGACGGGTCACTTACTACCGCACACGCTAATAGCCCGCGTGACGCGCTGTCGCGTCTAGAAACTATGGTACTGATGAGCGGACTTGAGCTACCGGTGCGCGCTATCCGCGAGCAAATATCGTCAGCGATTGACCTAATTATCCAGCAGTCGCGTATCCGTGACGGCAGCCGCAAAATTACCTACATCACTGAGGTGCAGCACATGGAGGATAACACCATAACCACGCAGGATATTTTCCGCTACGAGCAGAGAGGCTTTGACGAGGGCGGCAAGGCGGTAGGCAGCTTTATATCTACGGGCTTAAAGCCGACCTTTATGGATAAATTCGAGCTAAACGGTGTAGAGCTGCCTGAGGACTTTTTTATTACTGGCGGCAGCGCAGAAGGCTTTGGCGGAGGATTTTTCTAATGATTTTAGCATTGTTTTCGCTGAGCATTGCCTTTCTAACCTTTGTAATACTTCTAGGCTTTATCCAAAAAAAAATCCGCCCTGAGGCGGAGCTAGCGCAGCGCATAAAAAGCATAAATGAAATAAATCACACGCGCGCAGCTAAAACGCAGCCGAAAAAATTAGGCGATATGCCATTTTTTGAGCGCGTGACTATGCCCTTAATCCATGCCTTTGAACGCTATATCAAAAGCTTTACGCCGCAGGAGCTGACCGTGGTGCTAAACCATAAAATCGCCTTGGCTGGTAAAAGCAGGGAGTGGACAGCAGAAGAGCTTTATGCCGCGATGCTCCTGGGCATGGTGAGCATGGGAGTGCTTCTATTTGCACTAGTATGGGATGCTGGCTATGCCTTCGTGCAAAAGCTGATGTTTTTAATCCTTGGCAGCATTTTAGGCGGCTTAATGCCGCTCGCAGTATTAAATTCGCTGATACAAAAACGAAAAGCGGCGATACAGCATCAGCTCCCTGAGGTTTTAGACCTGCTGTGCGTCAGCGTGCAGGCAGGCTTATCCTTTGATGCCTCGCTAAGAAAAATAGTCGACCGCATGAAAGGGCCGTTTATCGAGGAGTGCCGCCGTATGCAGGACGATATTCGCATGGGCATAGTCCGCCGCACCGCGATGAAAAATCTTGCCAGCCGCTGCGAGGTGCAGGACGTTTCCCTATTTATGACCTCGCTCATTCAGGCGGAAAGACTAGGAACCAGCATGGGCAAGACGCTTAAAAATCAAGCCGATAACATTCGTGAGCGGCGCAGGCAGTATGTAAAAGCCGAGGCACTAAAAGCCCCCGTAAAAATAGTATTTCCGCTGGTGCTATTTATCTTCCCCGCCCTGTTTGTAGTAACGCTCGTCCCCACCCTGCTATTTCTGATGAAAAATATGTAACATAAAAAGAGTTCGACTGGTTGTCGAACTCTTTTTATGTTATACTGTTCTAGTGTTGCCGAAACGCAGGCGGTTAGCCCTCCACAATAGATACTTAAAAATCTATATAAAACCACTAAGGGCTAACCGTTCTCGGCAACACTTCTTCTATGCTTATAATACAATATTTCAACAAATTTTTCAATAAATACTGAGATTATATACACATTTTATGTTATACTGTTCTAGTGTTGCCGAAACGCAAGCGGTTAGCCCTTCGAATAAATAATAAATGTAAACGGAGGGGCTGTCCCCTCCATAGATTTTTATATTAGGAGGGCGATTGCCATGTCGATTGAAACTTTTTTGTCTATACTGAGCCTTTTAGTATCAGTCTTTTCATTAGGTTATATGATCGGTAAGGATATCAATCGAAAAAAGCAGAAATGACCGCTCAAGTTTTCCAGACAATAGCGGTCACTTAGGCTAAAATTGTTTGGGCTAACCGTTTGCGGCAACACCCTTTTATGTGTTTATAATACAATATTTCAGCAAATTTTTCAATAAATTTTTAGGGTTTATTTATGGTTCTTAGTATTAATGGCAATAGCTTGGCGATAAAATTAGCTGCTAGCTTTTGGGCGCGGTTTAAGGGTCTTATGCTGCGCCCTAGACTTCCTAGAGGACGCGGGCTTTTAATTGCGCCGTGTAACAGCATTCATATGTGCTTTATGCGCTTTAGTATTGATGCGGTATTTATCGATAAAAATTACCGCGTGCTGAAGATTAAAAGGCGGCTCTATCCGTGGCTAGGTCTTGCCGTTTGCTGTGGTGCATGGGGCGTAATCGAGCTACAGGCGGGCGAAGCTAACAGGATGTCTATAAAGGTCGATGATGTTTTTAGAACAAAATAAAAAAAGAGGCAGGCAGATAGCTTATAAAAAGCTGTCTGCCTGCCCCGTCATGGGGCTAAATTAATATTAGATTTTGAACTTCGACACTTCGTTATTAAGCGTCTGAGCAATATCTGCTAGGCTACGGCTCGAAGATGCGATTTCTTCAGTAGATGCGGACTGCTCCTCGGTAGCAGCAGAAATGGTCTGCGTGCGGTCGGAGATATTTTTAGCACCGTCATCAATAACCTGTACTGCCGAGATAACGTCAGTAGATGCCTTAGCGGCCTCCTCGGTAGTATGGGCAATCTCTTTAACCTGTGATGCAACCTCGACATTGATACGCATGATGTTATCAAATGCCTCGCCGGAGTTCTTAACGACCTCGGCACCCTTGGCGGCCTCTTCCGAGCCGGACTTCATAGCCGACACAGCATCAACGGTTTTATTTTGGATATTGCCAATCATCGTGCCAATCTTATTAGCAGCGGTGAGGGACTCTTCAGCTAGCTTTCTAACCTCTTCGGCTACAACGGCAAAGCCGCGGCCATGCTCGCCGGCACGGGCTGCCTCGATTGCAGCGTTTAGAGCAAGGAGGTTCGTCTGGTCAGCGATACCGGAAATGGTTTCGACAATCTGACCGATTTCTTTCGAGGCATCGCCTAGCTCGTTTACAACGTCAGCGGAGCTATCTACTACCTCTTTAATCTTATTCATCTGATTGATAGCGATACCTATGGAGCGACCGCCCTCGTTGGCAATATCCGATGCCTTAGCGGCGTTGGTATCAGCGATGTTGGCATTAGTAGAAATCTGCTGCATACTAGCCGAAATCTGCTGTACAGCGGCACTTACGGTGTCGACAGATTTTGCCTGCTTATCATTATGCTCGGCAACGTCGGTAACGGACTGGGCGATATTCTGGACAACGTTGGAGGACTGGTCAGCACCGGCGGTCAGCTCCTCGCTGGACGCTGCAACCGTCTGCGAGCTGTCGGCAATCTTTTTAAGTACCGCATTAACCTTGGTACGCATATTGACTAGCGCGTCAGCGAGCATCCCGAACTCATCAGTGCTGTTAATAACGCGCGGCTGGCTGCGGAAGTCGCCGTCAGCCATATTGTTTGCGCCCTTAATCATCATATCGAGCATACCGACAACATAGCTAGATACCTTAAATGCCATACCTGCAGCGATAAGGAGCATTACTACGCAGATAACGATGTAAATCATTATATTGCGCGATACCATGTCATCGCCGGTAGCTGAATCGTTATTAGCAGCATCAACGTTGGCCTGCTCTAGGTCTAGTATGGTCTGCACGAGGTCGTCAAAGCTTTTCTGCGACTCGGCACTATACTGCATAGCAGCCGTAGTATCATTGTTTCTCGATACTGCAATCAGCTGGTCAATCTTATTGGCAAACTCGCTCCATTGACCTTGAAGCTTGGTAACCTTGTCCTTCTGAGTGGAAAGTGCCTTGTATTTTTCAAGGTTTTCATCAATGGTCTTTTTGGTGTCGGCCATCTTTCTTTCGTATTCCTGCTGAGTTGCCTTGTCCTGCGCGATAACGTGGGCAAAGGCATAGCCGCGGTAGTCAGAAATATCGACATCGACGCGCGTCATAGCTGTCATACGCGGTACATTGGTATCAATAACGTTGGAATACAGATTATTGACACTGCTGATTTGATAGATGCCAAAAACCGACATTAGGACTATGGCGACTATCAGCACGCCATAGGACAGATAGAGTTTTGTACGTATTAACATTCAATATCCCTCTCCCTTATATATCCTTTACAAAATATATCCCTATAAATGGGGGACTAAAGTCACTTTTTATTATAATGAAATCAATTTCAAAAGTCTACAATATAATGAAATCAATTTCAAAAGTCTACAATATTTTGTTTGATTTTCATATTTTTTCAATAAAGTTTGCACAAAACATAAAAATGCCGTCTAAAGGGAAAGATATTTCTTTAGACGGTATTCTTTTATTAATTTTGATTAGTCAAGAGCCTTAAATGCTTGGTCTAGGTCATAGATAATATCATCAATATGCTCCGTGCCGATAGATAGGCGGATAGTTGACGGCGTTATACCGGAGGCTAGGAGCTCCTCCTCGTTCATCTGCGAGTGCGTAGTCGATGCCGGATGAATAACGAGCGATTTTACATCGGCAACGTTGGCTAGCAGGCTGAAAACTTCAAGGTGGTCGATAAACTTCTTCGCTTCGTCGGCCCCGCCCTTAATCTCAAAGGTAAAGATTGAAATGCCGCCGTGCGGGAAATATTTTTTATATAGCTCGTGGTCGGGGTGATTTGCCTGAGCGGGGTGGTTTACCTTCTCAACATGCGGATTTTTAGCTAGATAGTCAACGACCTTCAGCGCATTTTCTACATGACGCTCAACGCGCAGGGAAAGAGTTTCTGTTCCCTGTAGGAGCAAAAAGGCGTTAAACGGCGACAGCGTTGCGCCCTCGTCGCGCAGGATAAGCGTGCGGATATAGGTGGCAAAAGCAGCTGCGCCGACATCTTTAGCAAAGCTAATGCCGTGGTAGCTTTCGTTCGGCTCGACAAACTGCGGGAATTTGCCGGATTTAATCCAGTCGAATTTGCCGCCGTCAACGATTACGCCGCCGAGTGTCGTGCCATGACCGCCGATAAATTTCGTAGCGGAGTGGACGACAATATCTGCGCCATACTCGAACGGACGGAGCTGATACGGCGTAGCAAATGTGCTGTCGACAACGAGCGGAATGTTATGCTTATGCGCGATGTCGGCAACCTTTTGAATGTCGATGAGATTAGCATTCGGATTGCCGATGCTTTCGATATAGAGTACGCGCGTATTATCCTTGATTGCGTCCTCGAATACCTCGACACCCTTGGTCGGGTCAACAAAGGTGGTTTCGATGCCGTAGTTCGGGAAGGTATGCTCAAAGAGATTGTAAGTACCGCCGTAAATCGTGGTAGCGGCTACAATGTGCTGGCCGCTGTGAACGAGTGCCTCTAGCGTGTAGGTGACGGCAGCTGCACCCGATGCAACAGCTACGGCAGCGACACCGCCCTCAAGAGCAGCAATGCGGCGGGCAAAAATGTCCTCGGTCGGATTAGTAAGGCGGCCGTAAACGTTGCCGGCATCCTTTAAGGCGAAACGGTCAGCGGCATGCTGGGCATTGTGGAATACAAAGGAGGTTGTCTGATAGATTGGCACAGCGCGCGCGTCAGTCGCGGGGTCTGCCTGCTCCTGACCGACATGCAGCTGCAAGGTTTCAAAATGATATTTTCTTTTCTCGCTCATTAAAATTACCTCTTTCAATTATAAATTTGTAAACATATCTGATTAATATGTTTATCATTATAACTGTAATCCTGTAATGTGTCAAGATAAAAAAATAAGCTGCATTTTCGCAGCTTGAATTTTAAAATTTAATTTTTGTCAGTGACGATAATATCCTCTAGTCCGTAGTAATGGCAAATGCCGTTTTTGGTGACGGAGTTATCGAAGTCCTCAAAATAAACGTGGCGGAGCATACGGTTTTTATTTTCAATCGGCGGCATATAGGCGACAGGCTCATTATTTTTTACTGCCGTTTCGATAATTTCTAACCGCGCCGCATTTTCTACGTTCATTTGATAGGTGATGATGATGCTCGCAATTATCGTAAAGGCAGCAAGGACAGCACCGCCCCTTAATAATAATTTTTTAGCCTTTAGGAACGGCTTTAAAATAATTTTATCGCCAGTAACGGCAGTCACGGCAATCAAAATCATAACTACGCTCGAAAAGGTCGAGCGCGCCGGAAAGGTCGGCGCAGCGAGCATGACTAAATGATTAAATACGGCGATTATTATCAGCCACGCGGCATAGCGCGCATTAGGAAAGCTTTTTAAAACATCGCGCATAGGAATAGTGCTGGCTAGACTTACCGTGTCGGCGGTAAGTCCGAGCGTTTTTTTCAGCCGCAAATACAGGATTATAATAATTCCCCAGTAAATAAACATCTCCTCAAAGCCTTTTTTGAGATTATAAAGATGCGCGGTAGTTTTGGCATCGGTAAGCCCTAGGGGCGTTAGCAGTCCGAAGTAGATACCGTCTAATATAAACTGAGCGATAAAGCCGCCGTTAAAGTAGGAGAGCATCAATAGGGCGATTAAAATAATGCTGATGTAAGCTCCGTAGGCAGATTGTTTTTGAATAATGGGGGCGATTTTTAGATTGGTCTTGCTTAATAGCCGCAGCCTATACAGGCGGAGCGCGGTAATCAAGAGTAAAATAACCGGCAGGATATAGAGGAGCATTTCACCGCCCGCGGCAAACTGCTTGCCGATATGGTCAAGTATCGTTAAAAAAAGTGAGCGGTCGCCGCCCTGCTCGTCATAGCGGACAAAATTACCAGGGGCGGCAACGATACCGATTAAACCGATAGTTGCGCCAAACGCGCCCGCCGGCATCCATAGCGGCATATTATGGCGGCGGACACGCTGGTAAAGCGACATAAGGCTAGCTATAAAAACGACTGTTACCGCTAGATTTTCCACCGACCAGCCGGCTAAAATGCCGAGCAAAAACATGGGCAGGGCAGCCAGCTTAGTTATTTTTTGCGGATTTTTATTGTAGAGATTATAGGGCAGCAGAAATATTAGTGCTAAAAAAGCCGACCACAGATAGACAGTTGAGCCGCTTTTCCAGATAGCGACCTCGGCAAAATGCGGCAGCGACAGCCAAGTAAGGAGCGCAAGTGCCGCTAGCGCAAGCGGATTTTTTAGGGTCAGCCTGCGCTCGGCATGGAAATACATCAGCGCGATTGCTGCCGTAAATATCAAGGCATTTACTATATCAAAAAAAGTTTTGCCAAGATATAGCGATGTCACTAGACCAAAAACAGTTACCATGCGCCCGCCGTGGTAAAGATAGTGGCGGTAGCAGGAATTAATAACATCGGTTATAGAGTTAATCGGCTCAGTAGTCAGCCAGATAAGCGAGTAATCATAATCGTCACGGTGGAGCGGCATGAGATGATTTAGCAGCAGCATGATAGTAAATATGCTCGCTAGCACCAGCAGTGATTTGCTGTCAATATATTTTTTCATGGGTTTCACCTTTAGTGTAAGCAGTTGGTTTTTCGGCGGGAACGATAGCGCGCTCGACAGGCTTAGGCGAAAAGTAGCGGACGCGCGCGCCGTCTAGCTCATCGACTAGATAGATAGGCCTTTCCTTGCTCTCGGTAAAGACGCGCCCTAGATACTCGCCGATAATGCCGAGTGCTAAAAGCTGCACGCCGCCTAAAAACAGTATGACCGTTATAAGTGTCGGATAGCCGGCTACAGGGTCGCCATACATAAGGGCGTTAAAGAGGACAATCAGCATATAAAAAATCGCCATAAAGGACACTAAAAGACCTAGGAGCATAGTAAGCCGCAGGGGGGCAGTGGTAAAAGATGTTAGCCCCTCGATTGCTAGATTGTACAGGGAAAAATAGTTCCAAGTGGTATGCCCCGCGGCGCGCTCGCGCACTTTAAAAGGAATTTCTTTTTTATTAAAGCCTACCCAGGTAAATAAGCCCTTGGTAAACCGCTGGTTTTCGCGCATCAGGCGCAGTGCCTCGACACAGCGGCGGTCAAGCAGGCGAAAATCACCGACATTTCTTTGCACGCGGTAGCTGCCTACGCGCTCTAGGACGTTATAAAAAAGGTTCGTCATAGTGCGCTTGAAAAACGCCTCGTCCTCGCGGTCTTGGCGGCGCGCGGCTACATCGTCAAAGCCTTGGTGCCAGTAATCAATCATTTCAGGGATTAATTCTGGCGGGTGCTGCAAATCAGCGTCCATAATGATTACCGCATCGCCCTCGGCATAGTCTATGCCCGCCATCATCGCCGCCTCTTTGCCAAAATTGCGCGCAAAGCTTATATAGCGCACATCGCTGTGCCTATGGGCTAGGTCGCGGATAATGTTTAGAGTATTATCATGGCTGCCGTCATTTATAAAAAGATAGGTAAACTTTTGCGGCAGCGGAGCTAAAACCTTCGTAACCTCAGTATAAAATTTACCTACAACCTCCTGCTCATTGTAGCAGGGAACAATTATTGTAATGCTCTCCATTAATAAAGTGCCTCATAGTTTACAGCGTTAATATTTAAAGCCTTAAATTTTTCTAAAACTTTACTGTCAGTAACAGCAGCCAACTCGGCAGTAAAATCATGCTGCCAGTCAGTCGCAGGGATTAAAATATCGTTATCCGTGCCAGGGTGGAGCATAATTTCCGTAGTTCCCGACTGACTTTTTGCCGCAAAGTCTAACATATCGCTTACCGTTATCGCGTTTCCCGCAACAATGCCTAAAAAATGGTCGGGCGTTTTTAGCCCGGCGCGCTTTATTTTTATTGCTGCTAGGTGCGCCAGCGCACCTAGACCAATTCTGCCGATAAGCTGCCCTACTCCGCCAAACTCGCTGGCAAAAAGCGGCGTTTTCGGTGTGCGGATAGCCTTTATGTCAGATTGCTTGACTAAATCAATCACAATATCAATGATTTTCGGCAAGGTGTGCATATGCTGGTGGCTGTCAGCGTGAGTAATTTTTAAGCCAGTATGCTCGACCTTTTCTAGCTGGGCGCAAAGCTCGCGCCTAACCTCAGTTAAATTTATTTTTCCGCTAAAAAAACGCTGGGTAAAAATTTTATAATCGTCAAAAAACTTGCCGTCACTATCGACTAATGACGGGATTTCACTACTAGGCAAAATCGGATTGCCGTTGACTAGCGTAAAGTGAATGCCCACACCGAGATTAAAATTTCTTCTTGCTACGCTCACTGCATCTATAAAAGCATTGCCGCCCGGCATAATCGTTGCCGAGCGCAAAAGACCCTCGCGCGCGCCAATCTCCACGGCTTTATTTATCAGCTCATGCCGCCCAAAATCATCGGCATTTAAAATAAAATTTTTCAAATGTATATATCCCTCCCATAGATAAGGCTATTATAGCATTATTGCGCTTTTATTGGTAGCACGCAAAAGCACCGCAGAAACTTATCGTCTGCGGTGCTAAAAAATAAAAAATTATTCGGTTTCTTCGTTGATTTCAATTGTATTGTCGATTGGCTCGCGACCGTAGGGGAGCAAATCCTGCAATTTTAAAATCTTGATATCGCCGTGCATATCAGCCATGCCGATTTCGGGAACGTTGAACTCCGCTAGCAGCTGTAAAACTGCACCGTTAGGCACGAAGGGGCGCGTACTGTCGGCGATAACTACGATGCCGTCAAACTCGCGCTTGCCGTCAGCGATAGCGCGATACATAGCAACCTCCTCTGCCATAACGGTGAGCCTAGGGATAACATTTTCTATATTGCAGCCCGTGTAAAACGTGCCGTCACTAGCCAGCACGCACGCGCCAATGCCGATGCCGCTATACGGCACATAGGCATTTTCAATGGCATGCATAGCATTTCTTACCATAGTATCTAAAATTTCTGTACGCATTAACATTTAAAAATCTCCCTTTATATAATATTTACACTTAAAACTCCTGGAATTTGTCGCACGGCATCAACTATAATGACGGTTTTAATCCCTTCTTTATTAAATAACTCCAGCTCGATATAAAGCAGCTCCTTGCTCGGCACTTCGTCCGCCTTGACCTTGACGGCGAGCACTCGCAGATTTAAATCCTCAAGACACGCGCTAATATGCATGAGCTGGCTGGGTCTATCTACCGTATGCACTATCATTGAGATGTGTTTTTCGTGGTCAACCCAGTCATCGAGCCTTGACAGACTGCCGAGCGTGCCAAAAACCAGTGCCGTAGTAAAAAGCGCGCCCGTATAAAAGCCTGCGCCGACCGCTAAGCCAACACCAGCTACCACCCACAGGCAAGCGGCTGTCGTAAGTCCGGTGACGGTAAGCCCCTCCTTCATAATCGCGCCCGCACCTAGAAAGCCGATGCCGCTCACTACCTGCGCGGCAAGACGGGCAGGGTCGGCATTGGTCCGCCCCTCGACACCGCTATAGACTAATTCTGACAGCAGCATTATAAGGCAAGAGCCTAGGCATACTAGGATATTGGTTCTAAGTCCGGCAGACTTTCGCCTAGACTGCCGCTCATAGCCGATAATGCCGCCTAGCACGCAGGCGAGCGTAAGCCTAGCTATTAGCTCCCATTCGGAAATTATCATTACCACATCCCTATATTATACTAAAAATTTTATTTCTAGCTAATATTTATTTTATCCTGCCGCAGATTTTTGTTTATTCAGGGGAGTTATCCACATAATAATCCACAGTTGTGGATTATTATGTGGATAACTATAAAAAATACAAATTTACCAGCAGGAAAAAGGCGTTTTAGCAAGACTAGAATTATAGTAGCGCGGGTCATCGCTGACTTCTTTTTCTATCCATTTTGGCTTATTAAAAGGATAATCTTCGGTGGGCAGCTCGATTTCAGCGATAATTAAGCCGTCATTTGCGCCGTGAAAAACGTCTATCTCCCATTTTAAATTATCTAGGGGGAGAATATAGCGCGTTTTTTCAATAATCGGGGCGGGGCAGAGCTTTAAAAGCTCCTTGGCATCAGCTAAGGGGATAGGATATTCAAATTCTTGGCGGCTTATGCCGTTATTTTTTCCCTTGATAGTCAGATAACCCTGCTCGCCCTTTATACGCACACGCACCGTGCGGCTAATATCGCTGTTTAAATAGCCCTGCGCGATATAAATGCTGTTAGCTTTAGAGGCTGCGGCGTGCCATTTTTCATTTACTAAAAATTTGCGTTCGATTTCTGCTTTCATTATCTATTTTTCCATTCCGCTACGATAAACATATATAAATCTATACAGAATTACACATATTTACACTGTAATATCCCTCACGAGATATTTTCCTAGTTCATCGCGTCCGATTTTGCCGTCCCGAAGGACAGGGTACTTTCGTTTGATGTAACGCTCCACAGGCTTAAATTCCCTAGTAGCGATAGGTACATGCTTAGGTTTTCTTGTTGGTGAAATCTCCTAAGCTATATAATTTGCTAAGTTTATAGCAGCATTCAAATCTCTGTCTATTGTTGTTCCGCATTCAAAACAGCTGTAGGTACGGTCTGAAAGTTTTAAGTCTTTCTTTATATGTCCGCAATGGCTACAGGTTTTTGAGCTGGCATAAAATCTATTTGCTTCTATGACTTTTATGCCGTACATTTCAGCTTTGTAGCTGATTTGCCGCTTAAATTCATAGAATTTTTGTTTTGCAATAGCTTTTGACAGGTGCTTATTTTTCATCATGCCTTTAACATTCAAATCTTCCATGACTATCTGCGATGGTTTGGTTTTCACTATCTCAGTGGTTGTCTGATGAAGATGATTGTTGCGAATGTCTGTAAGGCGTTTATAAATAAGTTTGATTTTTTTGTTCTGCTTTTCTATGTTCCTACATTCTCGAAGTGGTTTTATCCATGTCGGATGCTGTTTACTATCTCGGCTCTTTATATTCATTTCCAGCTTCCGTGATGCTTTGCGCTGTTCGCGCTTCAGCTTCTTTTCCAGCCTTCTTACTTCCGCAGTTTTGTTGATGTTCTTGTAGATGTGAATTTTGGTGCCAGCCGCATTAGAAACGACCGCCAGTGTTTTGATGCCTAGGTCTATTCCTATTCTTTCACTGGTTAGTTTGTCTGTCTTTGACTGAATTTCATAGCCGATTGATAGATACCAGTATTTACCGTCAAAGGATATATGCGGATTTTTGTATTTACTGCCCTTGGGTATTTTAGGCAGCGGCAAGGCGGTGTGGACATAGCCTATTTTTTCGCCGTGAAAGCCATTTTGTTTTCTTGTCAGTCTTTCGTAGTTTACATAAAAGCTGATTTTGCTTTTATGACGGCTTTTGAATTTCGGCTTGCCGGATATGCCTTGGATATATCTTTGCAAAGCTAAGTTTGCGTCTTTTACTCCTTGTTTCATCACGTTGCTCCCGACTTCTTTAAGCCAGGTGTGCGTTGTTTTTTTCAGGACGTTGTTGATGTATTTTCTTGCTTCGTCTTCACTGATATATCTTTTGCCGGTTTTATTATTTTCAAGCCATGTATTGTAGGCTCTTTGGTTGGTTTCGAGAAAGTAGTTATATGCCCAGCGGGCCGTTCCCGCGCTTTTCCAAAATAGTTTTTCTTGTTGCTTTGTCGGCAGCAGTCTTATTCTGACGGCGCGTGTTATTTTAGCAAATTTACCTATACTTACCAGTTCCACAGCGTCCGCCTCCTAATATAAGATATTTCACTTGTATTATAAGGTTTTTGTGTAAAATTGTCGATTTGTATATAATTTATTAATTTATATAGATTTATTTAAATCTAGTGCAATAGTTTTGTTTCCCACACGCGGTCGTGAATTTTTGCCTCGGCTAATGCCGACTGCATGGCATCGATAGCGAGCTTTTCTACCTTGCCGCCTGCTGTATATTCATCGTCATAGGAGCGGCTGACGTTCTTTTTAAATAGCTCGTCAGCTGTTTTATCGTAGCCCTCGATTTTTACGGCGGCAAAGCTGTGGAGCTTTTCGCGGTGGCTAAAGAATAAGCCGTGGGTAATATACTCCTCATAGCCGGTTAAATGCGGCACAATAACTAAATCAGCGTCCGTCAGCTCAGCAAGCTTTAGCGGAGCTTCTTTTTTTAAAATTTTGCCGTAGTGTCCAGCTAAAATATCGGCATAGAGAGCGGCGCACTCATTTTCATCAAGATATTCTACGGCTTTTAATGTGCCGTTTAGGGGAACGTGGGCAGCCTTATCAATTTCCTTTTCTAACTGATTTAGTGTCTCTCCGCTCGGCTGCATAACGCTTTCTATCTGAATGGGGACGCGGGCAATCTTTAGCGGCACGCGCTCGGCTGCCATTGCCGTGCTGAAAGTAAGCAGCGTTAAAAGCATTGCCAAAGCAAAAATCAAATTATACTTTTTCATCTCGATACCTCCCATTTAATGGATAGATTTTTTCTTGAACCTGCCGCCGACAATATCATGGACGGCATTTATAGTAACGAAGGCACTTTCGTCCTTTTCAAGGACGATTTCCTTTAGCTTGTCGACCTCTAGACGCGTCACTACGCAGTACAGCACCTCTTTGCTTTCGCCTGTGTAGCCGCCCGCACCGTGCAGGAGCGTCACGCCGCGCCCTAGGCGGTCATTTAGGGCGGAGGTTATTTCATCGTGTTCGTTGGTTACAATCATAACGGCGTAGGACTCGTCAAGACCTTTAATAACTACGTCAATCATTTTAGCAATTACAAAGTAGGCAACGAGCGAATACATTGCCTTGTCCCAGCCATACAAAAGACCGGCACTTGACAGAATAAATAGGTTAATAAACATAACGACTTCGCCCACGGAGAAAACTGAACGCTTGTCCATGATGATAGCGACAATCTCTGTGCCGTCAAGGCTGCCGCCGGCGCGGATAATAAGTCCTACGCCTAGGCCGTCAATGATGCCGCCGAATATCGCCGCGAGAAATGAGTCGTCAGTTATTTTGGGAATTGGCGCAAATACTGCTGACCAAGCCGCTAGAAAAGAAATTGCAATAAGTGTCGCTATCGCAAAATTTTTGCCGATTTGCTTGTAGCCGAAGTAAAGGAACGGAATATTTAGCAGCACTAAAAATATTCCTAGGCTCATGCCCGTTATCGAGCTTAGCATAATCGAGATACCGACCACGCCGCCGTCAATTACATTGTTGGGAATGAGAAATAGCTCTAGGCCTGCGGCGGCGATAATTGCGCCGAAAAAAATCATTAAATATTTTTTGATATAAAATGATTTAGGTCTATTCTGAACAATCTTTTTTTTGGTTTCGATACTTATGTCCATAAAGTCACTCCTATAAATTTTTTTCTTATAACCATATTAACATAGTTAGTAGGCGATAGATAGCAAACTAATCACATTTTAATGCAAGATGATGAAAATTTAACCTAGCTATAATGTTAGCAAAGGATAAATCAGCGCAAATAGCTGATAGTCTAGTAGCTATTTGCGTATCTATTCTTGTTTAGTACGATAATTTTTGACGTAGTATGCTGGTTTATAATTTTTTACGCAATATTTTTTAGTGTTTTTGATTGACTTTGACGGAGTTTAGCGTTATTATAAAAGTATAAGGAGTGAAGCTATAATGCTAACGGAAGAACGCTATGCCACAATTCTGCGCATATTAGAAGAAAAGAAAGCAGTTACTGTTTTAGAGCTGACGAAGGTCTTAGATGCATCGGAGTCGACGGTGCGCCGCGATTTATCGGCACTTCATCGGAGCGGCAGGCTGTATAAGGTCTACGGCGGTGCGACCTCGATTGACAATAACTATAGCTCCGCCGAGGAGGACATGAAAACTAAAAACGACCTCAATCCGGAGGAAAAAATAGTTATTGCGCGCAAGGCGGCGAGCCTCGTTAAGAGCCGCGATTTTGTCTATATCGATGCCGGCTCGACTACGCTGCACATGATTGATTTTTTAGCCGAGTCTAACGCTGTCTATGCTACTAACGGTGTTGCCCACGCGGCAAGACTAGCCGCTAAGGGCTTTAAGGTTTTTATAATCGGCGGTGAGCTAAAGGCGGTCACTGAGGCGGTAGTCGGCACGGAGGCACTTAATAATTTAAAAATTTATAACTTTACCAAGGGTTTTTTCGGTACTAACGGCATTAGTACTAAATCGGGCTTTAGCACGCCTGATTCAAGCGAGGGCGTACTAAAGAGTGCCGCGCTTGAGCGTTGCTCCCATGCCTATGTTTTAGCTGACAGCTCGAAGTTTAACAAGATTTCCCCGATAACCTTTGCCAATATTTCTAGTGCGGCGATTATCACGTCACATTTAGAGGATAAAAAATACCGCGATTATACTACAGTAATTGAGGGGGATTTAATCTAATGATTTACACAGTTACTTTTAATCCATCGCTAGACTATATAGTAAGGCTCAATGATTTTGCAGCCGGCAGGATAAATCGCGTAAACTATGAGCAGGTTTTAGCCGGCGGCAAGGGCATTAATGTTTCTATCGTACTGAAAAATCTCGGTCTAGATAATACGGCACTGGGTTTTTTAGCCGGCTTTACGGGTGAGGAAATAAAGTCGCAGCTAAAGGATTTTGGCGTAGCAAGTGATTTTGTACAGCTAGAAAAAGGCTTTTCGCGGATAAATGTTAAGGCAAAGGCAAAGTCGGAAACAGAAATAAATGGTCAAGGCCCTGACATCAGCGAAGAAAAGCGCGAGGAGCTGTTTAAAAAGCTCGATAAGCTGACGGACGGCGATACACTGGTATTAGCCGGCTCTATCCCCAAGACGCTCCCTGACGATATTTACGAAAATATCATGGCGCGGCTAGACGGCAGGAGTATCCGCATTATAGTTGATGCGGAGAAAAATCTTTTGCTGAATGTCTTAAAGTATCACCCGTTTTTGATTAAGCCGAACAACCATGAGCTAGGCGATATGTTCGGCGTAAAGCTAAAGAGCGATGAGGAAATTATAGCGCACGCTAAAAAATTGCAGGAGAAGGGCGCAGCTAATGTCTTAATTTCCATGGCTGGTGACGGCGCAATCCTTTTAACTAGTGACGGCACAGTCTATAAATGCGCTGCCCCAAAGGGCAAGCTCGTTAATTCGGTAGGTGCGGGCGACTCTATGGTAGCCGGCTTTATCACTGGCTATACGGAAAGCGGCGGCAACTTTGAGCAGGCATTTTATATGGGCGTAGCTACGGGCAGTGCCTCGGCATTTAGTGCCAATCTTGCCACGCGTGCCGAGGTAGAAAAGCTCTTGGCAACTATAAAGTGATTATTCATTATAGCTACAGAGAGGGGATAAAAAATGCGTATAACTGATCTCTTAAAGAGCGACAGCATCGTCTTAGGAGCAGCTCCTAGCGATAAAGCCGCCGCTATCAACGCACTGGCCGACCTCATGGAGGCCGGCGGCAATCTAACGGATAAGGCACAGTACACAAAGGATGTTTTTGCCCGCGAGGCATCGGGAACAACGGGACTAGGTGACGGCATTGCTACACCGCACGCTAAATCTATGGGCGTAAAGGCAGCAGGACTGGCCGCTATGACCGTTCCTGACGGCATGGATTTTGAGTCAATGGACGGCAAGCCGAGCCGCTTATTCTTTATGATTGCCGCTCCTGATTCGGCTAATGACGAGCATTTGACGATTTTATCTAAGCTCGCTACCATGATTATGGACCCCGATTTTAAGGAGGCACTGATTGCCGCTAAAACCAAAGAGGAATTTTTAGCGTTAATTGATGCCAAAGAGGACGGCAAATTTGTTGCGCCGGTAAAAACTGACAGTATAGCAGTTACCTCTGACCATATTCAGATTTTAGCGGTTACAGCGTGCCCGACAGGTATTGCCCATACCTTTATGGCAGCAGAAAGCCTAGAGCAGCACGCTAAAAAGCGCGGCATATCGATAAAGGTTGAAACTAACGGCACGGGCGGTGCAAAAAATATTTTGACCGATGAGGAAATCGCCGCCGCTGACGGCATAATAGTTGCCGCCGATAAAAATGTCGCTATGTCGCGCTTTGACGGCAAGCGCGTGGTTATAACGAAGGTCGCTAACGGCATAAATAAGGCTGACGAGCTTATTGATAAGGCACTTTCGGGAACTGCGCCGATTTATCATGCTAGCGGCAGCGATGTCGAGGAAAGTGCCAGCGATGTCGAGGGCGAAAGCCTTGCCCGTCAGATTTATAAGCACTTGATGAACGGTGTCAGCCACATGCTGCCGTTCGTTGTCGGCGGCGGCATACTGATTGCGATTGCTTTCCTACTTGATGATTACTCTATCGACCCCAAGAACTTCGGCTCGAATACGCCGGTAGCTAAATTCTTTAAGGATATTGGCGGTATGGCGTTTGGCTTTATGCTCCCAGTACTCGCCGGCTTTATATCCATGTCGATTGCCGACCGCCCAGGCCTCGCGGCAGGCTTTGTCGGCGGCGCACTGGCAGGCGTAACTGGTTCGGGCTTCTTAGGCGCATTGGTAGCTGGCTTTGTTGCCGGCTATGTAGTAAACGGTCTAAAGAAAGCCTTTGTAGTACTGCCTGAGTCGCTTGAGGGTATTAAGGCAATTCTGCTTTATCCGATATTCGGCATACTCTTAGTCGGTGTTATCAGTATGTTTATTATTGCTCCGCCAGTTGGTGCGCTGAACAATTGGATGATTGACACGCTGAAGAACATGGACCCCAACTCAAGAATTTTACTCGGTATCGTTATGGGCGGCATGATGTCTATTGATATGGGCGGCCCAATCAATAAGGCTGCCTATGTAACTGGCACGGGACTTTTAGCATCGGGCGAGTTCCATGTAATGGCCGCCGTTATGGCGGGCGGCATGGTTCCGCCGCTGGCTATTGCTCTTTGCACGACCTTCTTTAAAAACCGCTTTACCGAAAATGAGCGCAAGGCAGGTATCACTAACTACATCATGGGACTATCCTTCATCACTGAGGGCGCAATCCCCTTTGCTGCCGGCGACCCGCTGCGCGTAATCCCTGCCTGCGTAGTCGGCTCGGCAACTGCCGGCGCACTGTCTATGGCATTTGACTGCACGCTGCGCGCTCCGCACGGCGGCGTGTTCGTAGTACCGACTATCGGCAATCCGCTGATGTATCTAGTAGCAATCTTTATCGGTGCTATTGTTGGCTGCGCGGTTCTCTCCGTTTTAAAAAAGCCAATTAAAGAATAATAAATACTTCTCCCTAAAGTGGCTGGCTGAATTTAGCTAGCCGCTTTTGCTGTGCATAAAGCTATAAATAGTGGTAGTGTGGAATAATTATAATAATTTTTGTAACGCAAATTACTTTACTTTGTCTTTGATTTTGTATAAACTACAAGAAAAAGGAGTGATTTATATGCTCGCAACCAAAACATTAAATCTTCGTGTAGACAGCAATCTTAAATCTCAGGCGGAGGCTATTTTTTCAGAACTTGGTCTGCCAACATCTACCGCCATTACTATATTTTTAAAATCTGTAGTTAGACACGGCGGTATACCCTTTGATATGCGTATACCGCCAGCTAGTATGGAAACACGGCAAGCTATTGACGATGTTAATAATCATCGCAATTTAAGTCGAAAATTCTCTAGCGTAGAAGAACTTATGGAGGATTTGAATGCTTGATTTAAGATATGGTTCTAAATTCAAACGGGACTATAAGCGTGTTATCAAGCGTCTTCATCATAAGCCAGAATTATTCTCTAGTGTTGTCAAAATGTTAGCAGAGGAACTACCGCTTCCTCCACAATATCGCGACCATGCTTTGACAGGAAATTATATTGGCTTTCGAGAGTGCCATATTCTTCCAGATTGGTTGCTGATATACAAGATTGAAGCAGAAACTTTAACCTTGGTACTTACCCGTACAGGAAGCCATAGCGATTTGTTTTGAACAATGTAACCTTTCTTTTTAGCGGCTGGCTGATTTAGCTAGCCGCTTTGCTGTGCATAAAGCTATAAATGCATATTTGTCTTTACGGGGGGGACTTTTATGCTAAATTAGAGTAAGAGTGATTTATGCACAGGAGGGGTATTATGAAAAAGGTTTTGATATACTGCGCGAGCGGCTATGGCGAGCGTGTACATCATTTGCTAGATGAGGAAGAGTATGAGGTGATTGGCTTTGTTGACCGCAATGCCGAGGTGCAGCAGCAATTAGTTTGCGGCTTAAAGGTGTATGCGCCGACTGAAATTCCCAAGCTAGAGTATGATTTAATAATAATTGCGGTAGCGGAATGGGCGGCAGAGATTAAAAAGGATTTAATCGAAAAATATAATGTAGACAGCAATAAGATTGAGGTTTATTTAGACGGCAGGATAGATTATGTAGATGAGCGTATCGCGGCTTTAAAAGCCGCTGTTGCTTTGCAAAAGGAGCGCGGCATTGAGGGAGCTATGGCCGAGGTCGGCGTTTACCGCGGCGATTTTGCGCGCCTGCTCAATCGTTATTTCCCTGAAAGAAGGCTATATTTATTTGATACTTTCACGGGCTTTGATGCGCGTGACAATTTTAGGGAGGACGATATAAATAATTTCAGCAATACCAGCGTAGATTTGGTATTGTCGCGCATGGCAAATAAAAATTCCTGTATTGTGAAAAAGGGTTATTTCCCTGATACGGCGGCAGGTGTAGAGGATAAATTTGCTTTTGTCAGTCTTGATGCTGATTTATATAATCCGATTTTAGCAGGACTAGAGTATTTTTATCCGCGTCTAGTGAAGGGCGGCTATATATTTATCCATGATTTTGGCTCGTATTATTATACGGGAGTAAGGGATGCTGTGTATGAGTATGCCAAGCAGCACGATATAGCTATCGTGCCGGTGTTAGATAGGTGTTTGTCAGTAATCATAAGTAAATAATATTTTTTATTTTGGCGGCTGTTTAGCCGCTTTTTTTGTTGCCGTTGAAAAGGTTTTCAAAGAACGAAAACCGCGGAGCAAAAAAATTTCATATAATGAATTTTAAGGAAAGGGGGAAAGCTCATGATACGGAAGTTGCCGCATGATTTTGTGCTGGGTGCGACTATTTCAGCCTATCAGGCAGAGGGCGGCGCGTGCTTAGGCGGCAGAGTGCCTAGCTCTTGGGATAGCTGGTATCACCGCGAGGACGCATCATTTAATGGCGATATGGCTAGCGGCTTTTATCAGCATTTTAAGGACGATATTAGAAATTGCGCTAAATTTAATATTAAGTCACTGGCAATATCGCTGTCGTGGCCGCGAATTATAAAGGACGAGCAAGGCACGGTGAATGTTGACGGCATAGAGTTTTATAATGCTGTTATTGATGAGTGCCTAGCGTGCGGCATAGAGCCTTGGGTGGCGTTATATCATTTTGATACGCCGGAGTTTATTTTTTCTCAAGGCGAGTGGCTGTCACCGCATACGGTGGAGCAATTTTTGCGCTATGCCAAGGTTTGCTTTACGAATTTTGGCGACCGCGTCTGCCACTGGATAACCTTAAAAGACCCTGTTTCGCAGGTAAATAATGAATATGTAGCGGGGCTTTTCCCGCCTGGCGAGCATTATGAGCTGCTTAAAGCAACGCAGGCCTTGCATAAAATGCTGGTCGCGCACGCTAGGACAGTAAATTTATTTAAGAGCTTGGACTTAGCCGGCGAGATTGGCATAGTTCACCGTGCCGAGGCAATTTATCCCGTGGTCGGCAGTGCGGCAAATGAACGCTCCGCCTATGTCGAGGACGTATTTTTAAATCGTATTTTGCTCGATGCGGTGCTAGGCGGCAATTATTCTAAAGATACATTGCGCACCGTAAACGAGATTTTAACGCGCGAGGACGATAGCTTTGCGCCCGCAGCTGAGGAAATGGCGCAGCTTATGGACGCGGCGGAAAATATGGATTTTCTCGGCATAAATTACTATACTAGCCATTTTGTCGAGGCCTATGACGGCGCAGACGTTATAAAGCATAACAGCCGCGGCGAGCGCGGCACGGATAAATATGCGCTAGGCGGCGTGGCAAGACGCTTGGCGCGCGAGGACGTGCCGACTACGGATTGGGACTGGTCGATATTTCCCCACGGACTATATGATATGCTGCTTAGACTGCATGAAAAATATCCGTCTAAACCGCTGTATATAACGGAAAACGGTATAGGACTTCGCGAAAATCTAACCGCGCCTAAGGATAGCAGGCAGGCAATAGTTGAAGATGATGACCGTATAGATTATATCCGTCAGCATTTGGCAGCGGTATTAGATGCCGTTGATGAGGGCGTTGATGTGCGCGGCTATTTTGTATGGTCGCTAGTTGATGCGATGTCTTGGACTAACGGCTATGATAAACGCTACGGACTTTTTTTCGTTGATTATGAAGACAAAAAATTAACGCGCTATCCTAAAAAGAGCGCGTACTGGCTAAGCGATTTAGCCCAAAAACGTATAATGCTGACGGCTTTAGCCTTCGGCGGCAAGATGATTGCCTATTAAAAATAAAGGAAGTAAATATAATGATATTAGTAATAAACTTAAATGCCTCCGTGGATAAACGCTATGAGCTGACCGAGCTTACTAAAGGCGAAGTCATGCGCGCTAAGACAGTAGATAATACTCCTGGCGGCAAGGGGCTGCATGTGGCCAATGTCGATACAATCCTGGGACTAGACACGGTAGTAACTGGCTTTGTCGGCGGCTTTAGCGGCGAGTTTATCGTAAATAAAACTAATGACTACGGTATAAAAAATGATTTTGTAAAGGTAGCAGGCGAAACGCGTTCTTGCTTAGCCATTATCACCGCTGACGGCGCACAGACCGAGATTTTAGAGCCTGGCCCTGTTATCAGCAGTACTGAGCTTTTAGCTTTTCAGGCAAAATATACCGAGCTTTTACCATGCGCCGAGGTTGTAGTAGCATCGGGCAGTGTGCCGCAGGGTGTGCCTAAGGACTTTTATGCCAAATTAATTGCCGAGGCAAAGGCGGCAGGCAAAAAATTCCTGCTCGATACGAGCGGCGCGCTCCTAGAAAACGGCATAAAAGCAAAACCTTTTTTCATTAAGCCTAACAAAGATGAGATAAAGGCTTTAAAGGGCGCGAATGTGGAAAGTGAAGCTGACGTTATCCGCGAGGTTAAAGGCTTTTTAGCGGACGGCGTGCAGCTCGCGGTAGTGTCGCTAGGAGCTGCTGGCTCGATAGCCGGCTTTAAGGATAAAATATATCGCGTGACTGTACCGAAAATCGAGTGCAAAAATCCTGTCGGCTCTGGTGACTCCTTCGTTGCCGGCGTGGCGGCAGGACTGGCTAAAAATCTAGCAATCAGCGAAGTCTTAAAGCTAGGCGCAGCGTGCGGCACGGCTAACGCTATGGAAGAAGAAAGCGGCTTTGTTAGAAAAGAAATAGTTGAAGAATTAATAGCAAAAATAAAAGTTGAAGAAATTTAATAAAAAAGCGTTAGAGAGAAATCTCTAACGCTTTTTTATTTTTTATTAAGCGGCAACGGTATTATAGTTTATAACCGCAATTTCTGTTACTGACTTTTTCATAGTATCAACAATTTTTTCAAGTTGCATGGCTACGTCATGGCTGTATGAAATTTCACCACACTGACTGCATACTTCGGAAGGTACATTTTTTACAATTATAATGCAATGCCCTAGGTCAACGGTGAAAGTAGTTAATTTATGTTCAATAGTTCCCTTGCAAATAAAGCAGGTCATTTCAATCAGTCCCTTCCAATGTCTGACGTGTCTTAAAGTCGTTTGTCCATAGTGCAGGGCTAGGCTGATAGGCAGTTATCAGGAAAAGTTCATCATTGCCTATACCGCAAACAATATGTATGGGGCGGTTATTTATGGTATAGCCGAGGACTAGACAACTAGGAAATGGATAATCATTAGGATAATCTTCAATGATTTTTCCATTGGATAATACTGTAGTTACATCAACAAGTGTAATATTTCTTTGAATAATTCGTTGCATAAAATGCTGGGTGTAACGAATTTTATTGTGAGTACAACATTTGCGAATGATAGCAAGCTGCTGTTCATGCATGATAGTCACCTTTTAATTTATACTTTCTTATATTTTATAAATAAATGATAAAAAAAACAAGCAGGTAAGACCCGTTAGAGAGAAATCTCTAACGCTTTTTTATTTTATGTGTTACACTGTAAGTATTTGCAAATGGCAATAATATATTATAGGAGAAATGACATGGGAGAAAATAAAAGTGTTAAAATTCCAGAGCAGAGCAGAGCAGAGCAGAGCAGAGCAGAGCAGAGCAGAGCAGAGCAGAG
>SAMEA104315428__coassemble_772_pt1 | contig 59388 bp, 57 predicted proteins | sample SAMEA104315428__metabat2_low_PE_031 | metagenome-assembled genome bin SAMEA104315428 (sample SAMEA104315428) | gut metagenome | biome: Monkey gut; feature: monkey-associated habitat; material: faeces | place: China | collected 2013 | reverse complement strand
AAAGGCGCATGCTGGCAGGCACTTAAAAGCCCACTTGTGGGCAAGCTAGTTATATAAGGGCTATGCCCGAAAATGAAAAACCACCCGCTATGCGGGTGGATATTTATTTATCAAAAAATGACAGAATAATAAGTTAAAAATATTAAAAAGGAGGAATAAATAATGAATACGGTGACAAATGATAGAAATACCGACAAATTATCATGGCTTACACGGGTTTCCTATGGTTTAGGCGATACTGCCCAAAATGTTGTATGGGGAGCTATGAGCATTTTAACCTTTTTTTATACCGACTATGCCGGCGTAGATCCCAGTATAGTGGGGCTGGTAATGCTGCTCTCAAGATGCTTTGACGGTTTTTCCGATGTAGCAATGGGCTTTGTGGTAGAGAGAACTCATTCTAAATGGGGAAAAGCGCGTCCGTGGATACTTTGGGGCAGTATTCCGTTCGCAATTTCGATAGTTTTGCTATATACAGTGCCGCAAGGCTCTGCCGCCTTGCAGTTTGCTTATATATTTGTAACTTATAATTTTTGTACAACTGTTTGTTATACTATGATGAATTTGCCCTACGGTAGCTTATCGGCATTAATGACAGCTATTTCTCGGGAACGTGATATGCTATCGATAACGCGTATGACATTATCGCCGATAGGTAAAATTTTAGCAGTGTCAGCAACCTTGCCATTGGTAAAAATTTTTGGCGATACCCAGCTGGCATGGGTAAAGGTTATGAGCATTTGGGCAATAGTGGCATTAATGCTACTGTTGCTATGCTTTTACCAGTGCAAAGAAAAAGTAACCTTTGTAAAAAGAAAAAGTGAAAAAATACCTGTAAAGCAGGCACTTAAATCGCTGGCACTAAATAAATACTTTTGGCTTGCTACCGGTCTATGGACAATGCAGGCCTGTATAGCTCTATTAACGGGTACAATACTGCCATATTATTGTAAATATATTTTCTTTGATGATGCACTGTACAGTGTGCTGTTTTTAGCGGAAACCTTGACAACTATAGCAGCAACTGTTATTTTCTGCCCGTGGCTGCTGAAACGATTTGGCAAACGCAATATGTCGCTATATGGCATAATTTTAGCTTTTGTAGGACATTTAGTATATTTGATTGAACCCTATAATTTCTACATGGTATTGTTTAGCTCGTTTATTCGCGGCTTGTGCTTTGCACCATTAAACGCCGTTATATTTGGCTTTTTTGGCGATGTAGTAGATTACAGCCAGTGGAAATTTAATGTACGCCAAGAAGGGCTTATATTTTCCGGAGGTTCGGTAGGCAATAAAATTGGTGGCGGTATCGTTAGCGCGCTGCTTACAGGACTGCTTACTTACTCAGGATATATATCGTCAGCGGTGGCAGGTGTTGCCCAGCCAGACAGTGCTATTAATATGATTGTAAATATTTACAAATTCGGCCCGTTGGTTATTTGGGGGATTGTTATAATTATTCTTTACCTATATAAGCTAGATAAGGAATATCCTAAAATCATGCATGGCTTAATCGGTCGTGAGGCACGCAGCCAGTAGCAATAAAATATTTATTGGGCAAGTCCTACGGATTTTAGCCATTCATCTACTTGGGGTTCAGGATTTTTGGTTTCACCTTTTACGAGAAATACGCCTTTGGCGATACTATCAGCATTAGGGGCTAGGCGTTTTACGGTATCAAAAGAGGAGTCTAGTGTACTGCCGCCTGATGAGCCGGTGACGTAGATTTTTTTGCCGGCTAGATTGGTTCCAGTTAGGAAGGTTTCAAATGCCATTGGCACATCATACCACCACACAGGTATTACCAGTATGACATTTTCGTATTGACTGGTATCGGCTATATGGTTTTTTAGTTCGGGCTTTATATTGTTGTCGCGTTCGTCTTTGCCAAGCTTAGTAGTTTCGTCATAATTGGCAGGATATTTTTTAGTAGTTTGAATAGAGAATACATCGCCATTAGTAAGCTTTCCCATTTCTTCTGCTATGACGCGGTTTACGCCGATACGCTGATTATTGCGGATTAGTATGCTCGCGCTGCTCATTATATCGTATTGGTCAGATTTTATATTATCAGTATCGGTGTTGTCGAGGTAGGAAAAATAAACTATCAGAGTTTTACTATCCTTGTTTTGGATATTGGCAGGAGCTGCTGTTGTGCTGGTGCTGACAGTAGATGCAGCTTTATCGCTATTGTTATCGCCGCAGCCGGTTAAAGCTATTGATGATAGCAGAAAAACGCCAATACAGAGCGATTTTTTATTCAGTTTGGTAAACATAATCTAAACATCCTTTCAGTATAAATTTTATACAAATAATTATACGGCTTGGAGCTAACTCTAGGTCAAATAAAAAATCCCTGCTAGCTAAAGCTAACAGGGATTTTGGGAGAAGGGGCTGATTTAAGCAAACGGATTTTCCGTAGGATATAACATTCCCTTGGGCTGATTGAAGGCAATATCATCTATGCCGAGATAGCTAAATACAGAGTAAATAGCTTTGCCAAAATGACCAAAGGCTACTGCACCATGATGCGGATAGCGTTTTTCAATGAGTACATGACGATAGAAGCGTCCCATTTCCGGAATAGCAAATATGCCGATACCGCCAAAGGAATTAGTATTAGCCGGCAGAACCTCGCCTTGAGCAATGTAGGCACGCAGTTTGCCGTCCGAGGTGCTTTGCAGACGGAAGAAGGTAATGTCGCCGGCGGCGATGTCGCCCTCTAGCGTGCCGCGGGTGAAGTCAGGCGTATTGCCGTTTTCTAGCAAACGATTTTGAATTAGCTGATATTTTACGCCGCCCTTGCGTAGCTTGCATAGCGGAGTGTTGCCGCAATGGAAGCCCATAAAGGTATCTTCGAGCTGATAGTTGGTGTTAGGCTTGATATTTTCTTCGTGCAAATCTTTAGGTACGGAGTTATTGATGTCGAGCAGGGTAACGGCATCCTGACTGACGCAAAGACCGATGTATTCGCTGAGTGCGCCGTAAATATCAACTTCGCAGGATACGGGAATACCGCGTGCTACCATGCGGCTATTTACATAGCAAGGCTCAAAGCCAAATTCTTTAGGGAATGCCGGCCAGCATTTATCAGCAAAGGCTACATACTGGCGCGCGCCTTTGTGTTCTTCCATCCAGTCAAGGAGCGTTAGCTCAAATTGTGCCATACGCGGCAAAAGGTCAGGATAGGGATTGCCGTCCGTGCCGAGCTCGTTAGCCATATCGGCGACTACGTCTTTTATGCGCGGGTCGTCTTTATGGGCACGATAAGCAACGAGCAAATCAAGCTCAGAGTTTTCTTCAATCTCTACGCCTAAATCATACAGCGGCTGAATGGGAGCGTTGCAAGCAAAAAAATCCTGCGGACGTGGGCCAAAAGTAATTATTTTTAGATTTTTTAGCCCCAGCAGGGTGCGGGCTACTGGCTGAAATTCAGCAATCATTTTAGCAATATCCTCGGCTGTGCCGACAGGGTACTCGGGAATAAATGCTTTTAGATGACGCAGACCTAGATTGTAGGAGCAGTTTAGCATACCGCAGTAGGCATCGCCGCGACCATTTATTAGATTTTTGCCGGTTTCTTCAGCAGCGGCAACATACATAACCGGCCCGTCAAATTCTTTGGCGATTAAGGTTTCCGGCGTTTCCGGCCCGAAATTTCCTAAAAATACGGTAAGAGCGTTGCAGCCGGCAGCTTTTGCTTCTTCAACGGCAGCGAGCATATCTTTTTCATTTTCAACGGTTTTCTTTACTTCGTAGAGAGAGCCGTAATTTTTTTTATAAGCCTCGACAATTGCATGACGGCGATTTTCCGATAGGGAAATTATAAAGCAGTCACGACTGACGGAGATTATGCCGCATTTAACGTTAGGAATGTTGCTCATGGTCATAATAAAACGCTCCTTTTACTTTTATAATACACTTGCGCTTTCTTTATGCGTGCCTATGCACACTCAACTTGTTTAAAGCATAGCACTAGCCTATAGGATTGTCAACTGTTTTTGACGTGATTTTTCTTAAAGTGTTGGCTTTTATGCTGCTTTATGTTATTAGTTGCTATTATTAACGGTGAAAAATAAATTTTCGAAAAATAATAAAAAGTGTTGCTTATTATTTTAGCCTGTGCTATATTGATTATAACAAAAGCGCGTGCATAGGCACGCAATAAAGACGCAAGCAAGGTTAATTTGTCCCCGTTGGTTATAGGAGGAAAACGATATGCGCTATTTAATCGGTGTTGATATTGGCACATCAGCTACAAAGACAGTTTTGTTTGATGAAAATTGTCAAGTGGTAGCCAGTGCCTCGCAGGAGTATCCGCTGTATCAGCCGCAAAACGGCTGGGCTGAGCAAGAGCCGCTAGACTGGTACAGCGCAGTAACTGCTACGATAAAGGAAGTAGTTGAAAAATCGAAAGCGTCAGCAGACGATATAAAGGGCATTGGCTTATCGGGACAAATGCACGGACTGGTTATGTTAAATGAGGATAACGAGGTTATCCGCCCAGCAATTATTTGGTGCGACCAGCGCACGGGCAAGGAATGTGCCGAGATTACTGCGCGTGTCGGAGAGAAGCGACTGATTGAAATAACTGCCAATCCAGCACTTACCGGCTTTACGGCATCAAAAATACTTTGGGTGCGCAATCACGAGGCTGATAATTATCGCGCCTGCCGTCACATTTTGCTGCCTAAGGATTATATCCGCTTTATGATGACAGGCGAGTATGCTACAGAGGTTTCTGATGCCAGCGGTATGCAGCTATTAGATGTGCCGCACCGCTGTTGGTCAGAGGAAATTTTAGAAAAGCTAGACATTAATCCCGATTGGCTACCAAAGGTTTATGAGTCGCCAGAGATTACTGGCTATGTTAGTGAAGAATTTGCTGCTAAGACGGGCTTATCCACTAAAACCGCCGTGGTCGGCGGTGCAGGCGATAATGCTGCGGCAGCTGTCGGTACGGGAATTGTCGAGGACGGCAGGGCATTTACAACTATCGGCACTAGCGGTGTAGTTTTTGCCCATACTTCAAAGCCGTTGATTGACCCTAAGGGACGCGTTCATACTTTTTGCTGCGCTGTGCCGAACTGTTGGCATGTTATGGGAGTTACGCAGGCGGCAGGCTTATCATTAAAGTGGTTTAGAGATAATTTAGCCGAAAGCTACAAAGTAGCCGCTGCTCAGAAGGGTGTTGATGCCTATGACCTTATTAATGAGGATGTGGCAAAGGTTCCTATTGGCAGCCGCCGCCTTATTTATATGCCTTATCTAATGGGCGAGCGCACGCCGCATCTAAATCCAAACTGCCGCGCGGTATTTTTTGGCTTGTCGGCTATCCATACTAAGGCAGATATGCTAAGAGCCGTCATGGAAGGCGTTAGCTATTCATTAACTGATTGTCTTGATATTCTGCGGGAAATGAAAGTAAACGTAAGTGAAATGATGGCCTGCGGCGGCGGCGGCAAGAGCCGTATTTGGCGGCAAATGCTCGCCGATATGTACGGCTGCGAGGTTAAAACTATAAAAGCGCAGGAAGGCCCGGCACTCGGCGTAGCTATTTTAGCCGGTGTAGGCACAGGCATTTTTAAGGATGTGCCGTCGGCTTGCCGCCAGTTTATTGAGCAGGATACCTGGTGTCAGCCAAATGCCGCATCTAAGGCATATTATGAGAAAGGACATAGACTGTATAAAAAACTCTATGAAAGATTAAAAGATTGCTATGAGGATTTAGCCGCCCTTTAAATAAAATTTAGCGGACGTGTGTAATTGTAGAAAGGGAGAGTATCATGGAAAGAGCAGCAGCTATGAATGCTTACGATGAAAAGCGCGTAGCCAGACTTAGATTTTTTATCTATTTTGCCGCCGGCATGGCAGGCTTGCTATTTGGTCTTGACCAAGGTGTAATCTCTGGTGCGCTGCCGTTTATCAGTGCCGAATGGAATTTAGATAGCAGCTCGCAAGAGTGGGTAGTAAGCTCGATGATGGTCGGTGCGGCAGTGGGCGCAATCGTAGCCTCGTATCTGGCTAAAAAAATCGGACGCAAAAGAAGCTTGGTAATCGGTGCGGTACTATTTATCGTAGGCTCGCTAGGCTCAGGATTAGCTCCTAATGTTGATATGCTGATTATTTCCCGTTTGATTTTAGGCTTATCGGTGGGTATTGCCTCCTACACTGCACCGCTATATTTAGCTGAAATGGCAGATAAAAACGCGCGCGGCAAGGTTATTTCCGGTTATCAGTTAATGGTAACGGTAGGTATTTTAGTCGCCTTTCTATCGGATACAGCTTTTAGCTATAGCGGCGACTGGCGCATGATGCTTATGGTTATCGCCATTCCAGCGGTAATACTTATTTTTACAGTAGTAAAGCTGCCTGATAGTCCGCGTTGGCTGGCTGCTGTTGGCAGATTAGAAGAAACCATGCAGGTAATCGAGTCTTTAAATACCAGCAAACAGGCTGCTGCCGAGGAGCTAGCTGATATAAAAGAGGCACTTAAAGTAAAACAGGACGGCTGGAATTTATTTAAATCTAATAAAAATGTTCGCCGTGCCGTATTTTTAGGCGTATTGCTACAGGCAATGCAGCAGTTTACCGGCTTTAATGTCATTATGTATTACTCACCAAAAATTTTATCGCTCGCTGGCTTCTCCTCGACTGAAGACCAAATGATTGGTACGGTTTTAAATGGTATAGTCTTTACACTTTCGACCTTCATCGCTATCTGGATGGTTGATAAGAGCGGCCGTAAGCCAGTACTTAAAATTGGTTTTGGCGTTATGGCAATTTCTATGCTGGTAGTCGGTTTCTGTATGTCTATGCTAGAAAGCGGCAATGCAGCTAGCTATGTTTCCTATCTTGCCGCTGTTATGACGATGTTTAGTATCGCTGGCTTCGGTATGAGTGCCGGCCCAATCGTGTGGGTGCTTTGCTCAGAAATTCAGCCGCTGAAGAGCCGTGAGTTTGGCATTGCCTGCTCAACTATGACAAACTGGATTACCTGCGCTATCGTAGGCGCAACCTTCCTTACTTTAGTTGACAGCCTAGGCTCGGCGCATACATTTTGGCTGTATGCGGTACTAAATGCCTTGTTTATCGTTTTAACTATGACATATGTACCGGAAACTAAAAATGTTTCGCTAGAAAAAATTGAGCAAAATCTAATGGCGGGCAAGAAATTAAGAAATATCGGCTGCTAAGGGTTTTAGGAGGATTTATCATGCTTACTGTAAATGACAAAGAATTTAAGGCTTATGGACGCGTGCTAGATGTTGATACTAAGGATTTTGTTAAAGCGATTAATGCCCATGAACCGATAGAGGCGGGGAGGGTTGTTTATGAGCCGTCAGTAGCGGAGTTTGAGAAGCTGCCGCTATATAAGGAAATGGCAGATAAAATTTATGGCGAAATGCCAATAGAGTTTGGTCATTGCAGTGGCTGGAATGAAAAGCTAAACGCGGTAGAGTATCACCGTTCATCAGAGGTCGACATCGCCGCTACGGATTTAGTTTTAATGCTCGGTCGTCAGCAGGATATAGATTATACTAGCAATAGCTACGCTACAAAAAATATTGAGTGTTTCCTAGTGCCGGCAGGTACGGCAGTGGAGCTTTACGAGACAACACTGCACTTTGCTCCCTGCGGCATTGACGGCAAGGAGTTTCGCTGCGGTGTAATACTTCCTAGAGGGACGAATGAGCCGCTAAAAAATAAAGCAGGCGCGGACGGTGAAAATCGATTGCTGTTTGCGGTAAATAAATGGCTTATTGCACACGAGGAAAGCGGATTAGAAAAGGAAGGCGCATTTATCGGTTTAAAGGGCGAGAATTTAGAGTTAAAATAAATAAAAACTAAAAAAGAGAAGCTTTAAGGCTTCTCTTTTTTAGTTTGCGGAGATTTAGTATATAATGGAAATAAATTATAAAGATTAGGTGATAATTAAATGGTAACGATGAAAAGAATTGCCGAGATATGCGGCGTATCGCGAGGAACGGTAGACAGGGCTCTTAACGGACGAGGCAGAGTAAATGCTGAAACGGCGGAGCGTATTCAAAAGGTTGCTGAGCAGCTAGGCTATGAGCCAAACCCTGCCGGCAAGGCACTTTCAGCGCGCAAAAAAATGCCGGTTATCGGCGTGGTAATTCCTGCCGAGGGCAATAATTTTTTTGATGATGTGCTAAACGGCATGAAGGAGGCGGAAAGACTGTATGCTATCTATGGCTTAAAAATAAATTATTACACCATGCGCGGCTATAATGTCGAGGAACAATTAGCAATGCTTGATAGCATCGAGGATAAAATAAATGCACTAGTTATAAGTCCTATAAGCAATCCTAAGATTGCCGCTAAAATAAGTACAATGGTAGCTAAAGGAATTTTTGTTGTAACGGTAAATAATGATATTAACGGCACAAAGCGTCATTGCTTTGTGGGAAGTGATTATTATAATGGCGGTGTAACCTCGTGTGCTTTGCTAGAGGCATTAATGACAGACAATGCCAATATCGCTATTGTTTTAGGCAGTCAGCAGGTTCTAGGTCATCGCGAGCGTTTAGCTGGCTTTAAGGCACGCATGGAACGCGTGAAAAAATTTAGGATAGTCGAGGTTATTGAAAACAACGATGATGATATTTTAGCGTATGAAATGATGAAGGAGCTTTTAGTCAAGCATCCTGAAATAAACGCGGTAAGCATATTAGCCGCCGGTGTTTATGGAACCTGCCGCGCCATTATGCAGCTGCCGATAGAGAAAAGACCACTGGTGCTGGCGTTTGATACTGTGCCGACTACGGTGGAAATGATGAAAAATGGCATTATCAAGGCAACTATTTATCAGCATCCCTTTAGGCAGGGACGCAGTGCGATAAACCGCGCCTTTGAATTTTTAGTTAATGGGAGACAGCCTGCTAAGGACAGCTATATATTCAAGAATGAAATTAAACTCTATGAGAATTTATGATATAGTGAGTTAGAGGTGAGCTTATGAAAATATTAGCAGTTGATGATGAGGCGGCGATTTTAGAATTGCTGGAGCTATCGTTAAAAAAGAACGGCTTTGAGGTGGTGACTGCTGCTGACGGGCGCGAGGCACTAGCTAAAGCCGCGGGCGTTGACCTTATTGTGTTAGATGTGATGCTACCAGAGCTGGACGGCTTTGAGGTTTGTCGGCGGCTAAAGCTAGATAAAGCTACGCAGTCTATCCCTATCATCATGCTGACCGCCAAGCTTGACGAGATAGATAAGGTGCTAGGGCTAGAGCTAGGCGCAGATGATTACATGACAAAGCCTTTTTCGCCGCGCGAGCTGGTGGCACGCATTAAGGCGGTTTTGCGCCGTACTCTTCCTAGTGAAACTGACCAAAAGCTGACGGTAGACGAGCTGACGCTTGATTTTAATTCCTACGAGGCAATGCTTAGCGGCGAGGTGCTGGCTCTTACGCCGAAAGAATTTGAGCTATTAAAACTTTTGGTGACTAATCCGTCAAAGGCGTTTTCGCGCGATGAGCTGTTAGAAAAAATCTGGGGCTATGAATACTACGGCGATACGCGCACAGTTGATGTGCATATCCGCCATTTGCGCCATAAGCTAGAGCCGGCGGCAAGGCTCTCAGGTGCTATCGAAACGGTACGCGGCATCGGCTATCGGTTCAAGCTATAAATAACTTTTAAAAACCTCTAGTCATTAGAGGTTTTTTATTGTCTTAGAGCGAACTTTAACAAAGTAGTAACATAAATGATTGTTATAAATGTTAAAATGTAGCTATACAAGATGAAAGTGAGGAATGGTTGCCATGATGTATGGTATTGTCGATGTCGGTTCAAATACAGTGCGTATGAATATTTACAAGGTCGAGGGCGAGGCTATGAGCCTGGTTCTATCGAAAAAAGAGTCGGTAGGACTGGCATCCTACGTCAAAGCGGGGATAATGACGGCTGAAGGTATCAATCGCGTTTGCGAGGTGTTGACTGATTTTAGAACACTTTTAAGGGATTTAGCGATTGAAAAATTTTATGTGTTTGCTACCGCGGCACTACGCAATTGCAGCAACAGTCTTACGGCAGTAGACGAGATAATGGAGCGCACGGGGATTGATGTGCATGTTATATCGGGCGAAAGCGAGGCGGAGCTAGACTTCGTAGGCGCGTCAAAGGCAACCGAGCTTACTGACGGCTTACTTATTGATATTGGCGGCGGCTCAACGGAGCTGGTTGTTTACCGCAAGGGAGTAATCCGCAAAAAGGTCAGTCTGCCGCTGGGGTCTTTAAATACCTATGACCAGTTTGTTACTAATCTTTTGCCAAACCGCCGCGAACGCAAGGCAATAAAGCAGGCGGTTTTAGCTGAGCTTAAAAAAGACCCTGATTTAGCCCATGGCAAATATCCGGTAGTGTCGGCGGTACGGCGCGGGCTGCTTGTAGGTTGAATAATAATTTATTCCAGCTGCCGATAAAAAATACGCGTATCAAAGCTCCGAATATCAAAAAAATTATTAAGCTGCTAGAAAATGAGGAGGGCGAAACTATACCGGTTGAAACCATGGACGTTTTGCTAAAGCTGGTGCCAGACAGGGCGCGCACTATTGTCCCCGGTATGATTATCCTAAATACGCTGCTCAAGCATTTTTCTAGCGAATGGATTGAAGTTACTCGCGCCGGTGCGCGTGACGGCTATCTCTATCGCTATGTGCTAGGTGGAGAAACCTTAAAGGATAAGCCGAGTAAAGCTAAGGAGGAAAAAGCCGTTGAACCTGATACGGAAAAAAACGATTAAAGCGGTCGACACCACTTATACCCAAAATCGTGAATTGTCGTGGCTTAACTTCAATGAGCGGGTACTTGAGGAGGCACTAGATACGCACGTCCCCCTACTAGAACGGCTAAAATTTGTTGAGATTTTTACTAGCAATCTTGATGAATTTTTTATGGTGCGTGTAGGCAGCCTTATGGACTTGCAGGCTGTAAAGCCGAAAATTCACGATACTAAAAGCGACATGACCCCTGCCGAGCAGCTATCGGCTATCGCCGAGCGCACGCATGAGCTTTACTTAAAGCGCGACAAGGTTTATGAAGAAGTTACGGGTAAGCTGGCGGCAGCAGGAATAAAGCTTTACACTGATTTTCGCGATTTATCTGCTGACGACCAAGTATATTTCAGCGATTTTTTCAATGAGCAGATACTTCCGATACTGTCGCCGCAGATATTAGACAGCCACCACCCCTTCCCCCATGTGGAAAATAAGGAGATGTTTGCTGCCGCACTGTTAAAATATAACTATCATCTGACTATCGGCATGGTGCCGCTGCCAAAATCTTTGCCGCGGTATTTGAGTGTGCCTAGCGGCAATCATGCCTATATCTTGCTAGACGAGGTTATAATTAACTTTTTCAAGCGCATATTTTCCTCTTATCCGATTATTGACCGCGGTATCTTTGCCATAACTAGAAATGCTGATGTAAATCCTGATGATGAAGAGGTCGAGTATGGCGATGATTATTTAGCCCTGATGCGCCGCGTGCTGAATAAGCGCAAGCATATGCCGCCAGTGCGCCTTGAGGTGCAGACGCGCGGCGACTCGCTAATCGCGCCATATCTAGCCAAGCGCATTGAGCTTAGCAGCGAGCAGGTCTATGTAACTAGCGCGCCGCTGAATTTATCCTTTGTCTATCGGCTTGAAGGCGAGCTAGATGAGGAAAGCCGCCGCGCACTTTGCTATAAGGAGTTTGCTCCACTTAGCTATAAGGAAAAATATGGCGAGCGTTCCATGCTAGAGGTAGTGCGCGAGCGTGATGTATTATTATCCTATCCGTATGAGGATTTCGGCATATTTTTAAAGCTGGTCAAAGAGGCAGTCTATGACGAGGCAGTTATGTCGATAAAAATAACAATTTATCGTATCGGCAGCGGCCATGTAAGCCTGATGAATTATTTGACACTGGCGGCAGAACTAGGCAAGGAAGTAACAGTGCTGCTAGAGCTAAAAGCACGCTTTGACGAGGCAAATAATATGGGCTGGGTTGACAGTCTGCGCGATGCCGGCTGCCATATACTTTATGGCTTTGAAGGCTACAAGGTTCATGCCAAGGTTTGCCTGATAACTAGCCGCACTGATAAAGGCTTAAACTATATAACCTATGTCGGCACGGGCAATTTTAATGCCAAGACCGCTAGGCTCTATACCGATTTAGCTCTTATCACTGCCAGTGATGATATAGGCCGTGATGCTGCCATGTTCTTTAGAAATATGGGTATTTCTAATCTTTATGGCAGCTATGCCGAGCTATTAGTCGCGCCGGTCAGTTTAAAGCCGCGGCTGCTAGAGCTAATTCAGCAGGAAATAGATAAAGCTAGGCGCAGCGAGCCAGCCAAAATTGTACTGAAGATGAACTCGCTTACTGACAGGGATTTAATCGATAAGCTGTCAGCGGCAAGCTCGGCAGGAGTTGAGGTGCAGATGATTGTCCGCGGCATTTGCTGTCTGCGTCCTGAAATCCACGATAAAACCGAGCATATCCATGTTCGCGGCATAGTCGGTCGCTTTTTAGAGCATCCGCGTGTATTTGCCTTTGGTGTTGGCGAAAATACTAAAGTATATATTGCGTCCGCCGATTGGATGACAAGAAATACGGAAAACCGCGTAGAGGTAGCCTGCCCTATCCATGATGAAATGCTAAAACAGCGTATACTCGATATGCTTAAATTGCAGCTTAGCGATAATCTAAAGGCGCGTGAAATCGGCAGTGACGGCAAATATCGCAAGGTTAAACGCGATAGCCTGACTAGCTCGCCGCTTGATGCACAGCAGGAACAGATTTGGGCGATAGAGAAAAAACGTTTTTAAATCTAAATTAAAGCAAAAAAGATTGGAAATTAATTTAATTCCCAATCTTTTTATTTTGCCCTTTACATAGATTTTACAAAAGCGCAACAAATAAAAGCCATATATTTGTTATGCTTGAGCGTAGCTAGATGTAGTTAGTTGGAGGTTACTCTCATGAAAATGCAGATTGATAATTTAGATTTATATTACGGAGAGCATCAAGCACTCTATTCTGTTTCACTAGGCGTGCCGGAAAACTCGGTAGTAGCACTAATCGGGCCGTCAGGCTGCGGCAAATCAACCTTTCTGCGCACCTTAAATCGCATGAATGACTTGATTGAGGGCGTACATATCGAAGGCAGTATAAAATTAGACGGTGCTGATATTTATACTGCTGGACAGGATTTAGTGAATTTGCGCAAGCGTGTGGGCATGGTTTTTCAGCGTCCTAATCCCTTCCCTATGTCGATTTATGAAAATGTTGCCTATGGCTGCCGCGTGCATGGCATGAAGGATAAGAAAAAGCTAGATGAGATAGTCGAACGTTCGCTTAAAGGCGCGGCACTGTGGGACGAGGTAAAAGACCGCCTTAACGCTTCGGCTATGGGAATGTCGGGCGGTCAGCAGCAGCGATTGTGCATTGCGCGCGTCATGGCAGTTGAGCCAGAGGTAGTGCTTATGGACGAGCCTTGTTCGGCATTAGATCCCATATCTACCATGAAAATCGAGGAACTCGTATCAGAAATAAAAAAGAAATATACGATTGTCATGGTCACGCACAATATGCAGCAGGCGGCGCGCGTTTCCGACTATACCGCTTTTTTCTTAAATGGCAAGCTGATTGAGCACGATGAAACCAATGTAATATTTACAAAGCCGCATGATAAAAAAACCGAAGACTATATAACAGGGAGGTTTGGCTGATGAAAAAGACACGTCAGGAATACATACAGGAATTAGCTGATTTGCAGCAAAAGGTTTATCAAATGGGAGTGCGCGCCAGCACGGCACTAGACAAGGCAATGCAGGCATTAATAAAGGGTGATACTGAGCTAGCTAAAGAGGTTATGCGCGAAGATGACATCATAGATGATATGATTATTGACATTGAGGACGTATGCTTGCTTTTAATCGCCAAGCAACAGCCGATTGCCCATGATTTGCGCGTCATTGCCACCGGCTTTAAAATTTCAACCGATATAGAGCGTATCGGCGACCATGCCTTCGATATTGCCCGCTCGGCGGGAACGCTTACCGAGGCATTAGACGCAAAACGGCTAGGCTTAGTAAAAGAGCTAGCGGGCTGCGCACAAAAAATGGTAACTGGCGCAATGGAGGCATACCGCGATGCCGATGTGCAAAAGGCCGATGAAATCCGCCACTTAGATACCGACATGGATAATATTTTTGAGCGAACATTTCACGCTTTATCACACTATGTAGTAGGTGAAACCGAACACCCTGAAAAGGCTACGCAAATGCTCTTTATCGCCCGTTTCCTAGAGCGTATCGGCGACCATGCTGTAAATATCGCCGAATGGGTAATCTATTTAGAGACCGCCGAACGCATCCATGCCAAAAAGAGAATAGTGAAAAATTATGAGTAAAGAAAAAGCCAGCATACCAATTAGGTATGCTGGCTTTTTCTTTATGCTTATAAGTCAAAGTTTAGAATAATAGTTTTTTCTTCGGTCAGCTCGCGGATAGCGTATTCTGGGCCTTCTTTACCCATGCCGCTGTCTTTTACGCCGCCATAGGGCATATTGTCCATGCGGAAGCTGGAGCCGTCATTTATTACCACGCCGCCGGCCTCGATATTTTCTGCCGCATAGTGGGCGACTTCTAGCGAGCTAGTAAATACGCCCGCCTGCAAGCCATAGCGCGAATTATTGACCATAGCTACGGCATCTTCAATATTATCATAGGGGATAATAGAAAATACGGGGGCAAAGGTTTCGTTTTTTACTACGTCCATATCGGCGGTAACATCAGTAAGTATGGTCGGCTCGTAAAATGCGCCGCTGCGCTTGCCACCAGTTATAAGCTTTGCGCCGCTGCTAATGGCATCATTTACCCATTTTTCAATACGGATTGCTTCTTTTTCGGCAATCATTGGCCCAAGCTTAGTATTTTCGCTGTTTAAATCGCCGCCATTAAAGCTATTGGCAAAGTCAGCGGCATATTTTACCACGTCATTATAGATGCTGCGCTGTACATAAACGCGCTGGCAGGATATGCAGACCTGACCGGCATTAATGAAGGAATATTTAGCGCACAGCTCGGCAACCTTTTTTACATCGCGCACATCGCTATGGATAATGTTGGCAGAGTTTGAGCCAAGCTCTAGGGCAACGCGTCTAAAGCCTGCACTTTCCTGCAAAGCTTTGCCCACGGGAACGCTGCCCGTAAAGGTAAACATCTTTATGCGTTTATCGCTGGTTAAAAATTTACCAACCAGTGCGCCAGAACCAGTTAGCAAATTTAAACAGCCTGCGGGCAGCCCTGCCGCCGTGAATACATCAACGAGCATTCTGGCCGTAATTGGTGTAGCTGATGCCGGTTTATAAATGACGGTGTTGCCGGCTGCAAGTGCCGGCCCGATTTTGTGAGCGGCTAAGTTTACTGGAAAATTAAAGGGAGTAATCGCGCATACTACGCCGAGCGGCTGACGAATGGTAAATGCTAAGCGATTTTGACAGTTTGGCGCACCGTTTAGCGGAATAGTTTTACCCTTTAGACGCTTTGCCTCCTCCGCGGAAAGTATCAGCGTCTGATAAGCGCGGCTTATCTCGCCGCGCGCATCATTTATGGGCTTTCCTGCCTCGGCAGACAGGGCGCGGGCAAAATCCTCCTGCTGCTCACGCAGGAGATTGGCAGCTTTTAAAATTATTTCGTAGCGTTTATACGGCGAAAGCTTTACAGTCTTAAAGACTTTTTCAGCGGCATCTACGGCTAACTTACATTCCTTTTCGCTAGCTACAGCGATATTTTTTATAATTTCTCCCGTGGCTTTATGATAAACGGGAGTAGTTTCACTGGTAACTATATCCTTGCCGTCAATAAAAAGTGGCTGCGTCATAATAATTCCTCCTGTTAAATTGATTTTATTAAAATTAGCGATTTTCCGGAGTAACAAGCTTTATTTGATTAGCCGCGCAGTAAGATACATATTTTTCGGGCGGCATTTTGTTGGTAACTAGACATTCGATTTCCTTTAGTGTGCAGTAGCTCATAAGCGATGCAACATCTAATTTAGAGTCATCGACTAATAAAAAATGCTCGCAGTCTTTTTCCACTAGGCAACGTTTTATCTCACATTCTAGCGGCGAGGCATTAGTTGCACCATGCTCTAGCGATATGCCGGTACTGGCTAAAAAGGCTTTGTTTATATTGTAGCGTCTTAAAACCTGTAGAACCTGCGGCCCGACAAAGGCATTGGAAGGTGTAAAAAGCGAACCGCCCGTGGCAAGAACATTTAAATTATTGTAGCTGCAAGCAGCATTTATAACATGAACGCTGGCGGTAACTATGGTCAGGCGATGCTTTTCGGTAAGATAAGGTATCATATGCATGGTAGTTGTGCCAGAGTCAATATAGATAACATCACCGTCCTTTACAAAGCTGGCAGCCATTTTGGCGATTTCGCGCTTGGCATCGGCGTTTTTTGCCTCGCGGGCAGAAAATGGCTCAGGATTGCCGGCAGGTTCAGCCAGCACGATGCCGCCATATACCTTTTCAATAATGCCTTGCTTTTCTAATTCTGCAATATCACGTCTGATTGTATTTTTGGATACTTGGAAGGTTTCACATAATTCATTAATGGATATGTTATGAACTTCCTTTAATAATTCGTGGATACGATTGATACGATTGATTTTCATAAAGTTTCACCTGCTCTTAAATGGCGGCATTAGATGAGTACGTTTACCATTAAATGTGCCATAAATAAATATATATTGTCATATTATGAGTAACTTTGTTGTGTATATTATAGATTAATATTGTCAAATAAACAATAGCAAATCATAAAAACCTTAACGCATAAATGGAAATTAACTAAAAATAAAATAAATTAATCAAAATATCATCAAAATGCTAAAAAACTATTGACAAGTGACGATAAAAGTATTAAATTATAGCCATAAGATGACCAAAAGGTTATCATAACAACGTAAATAATATGATAATATCATCAGAATAGGAGAGTGGACAACATGGGTTATACGTTTATGGTTCCGGCAAAGATTATTTCAGGTACTAATGTCATTGATGAGCTAGGCGAGCATATCGCTGGCAAGGGGACAAAGGCACTCATTGTTACTGATGAATTTATGGTAAAGTTTGGCAATGCCGCTAAAGTTGAGGGTGCACTAAAAAAAGCAAACATTCCTTATGTAACGTTTGCTGGAGCAAACTCTGAGCCAACCGATAAAATTGTCGAAGCGGGACTTAAAGTTTATCGCGAGGAAGGCTGCGACTTTATCGTAGCTTTGGGCGGCGGCAGCCCGATGGACACAGGCAAGGCAATCATGTTCATGGCAACTCAGCCGGAAGGCAAAAATATAAATGAGTTTATGCATGTAAACATTGATATGCCGGTTCCTTACTTCGTAGCTATCCCGACTACCGCCGGTACTGGCTCGGAGGTAACCAAAAATACTATAATTGCTGATACAACCAATAATGTAAAAATGCTTTTAGGCGGTCCTTCCATTATCCCCGCTTTGGCCGTAGTAGACCCGTCCTTTACGATGACCGCTCCGCCGTCAGTTACGGCAGCTACCGGTATCGATGCTCTCTGCCATGCAGTCGAGGCATACACTTCGCGCAAGGCACAGCCTTTAACTGATACTTTTGCTTTATCAGCTATTAAGAAAATACATAAAAATCTGCCTATCTGCTATAAGGACGGTAAAAATGTTGAGGCTCGTTTGCAAATGAGCATTGCAGCCACCGAGGCCGGCATTGCCTTTAATAACGCCTCCGTTACTATCGTTCATGGCATGAGCCGTCCGATAGGCGCACTATTCCACATTGCTCACGGCGTATCAAACGCAATTTTGCTGCCGCCGTGCATGAAATTTGCTATCAAGGAAAATACGGATAGATTTGCTACTATTGCCCGCGTTATGGGCGTAGCAACGGACAGCACGCCGGATAATGAGGCAGCCGAGGCATTCGTTGCCGAGGTAACTCGTTTCTGCGCCGAGGTCGGTATACCGTCAGCTGAAAGCCTGCTAGAGCAGCGCGGCTTTACTAAGGAGGATTTCCTTGCCCAGCTCGATAAAATGGCAAGCGATGCCTTAGAGAGCGGCAGCCCGCAGAACACGATGCGCGTTCCTAGCAAGGAAGAGCTAATTGAAATCTACAAGGAGCTTTTCTAACCAACTACTAAAGAGAAGGAATGATATTCGATGCTCGTAAAGCTGACAGATTTAATCACTAAACCTGATAATACTTATGCCGTTGGCGCATTCAATGTATCTGATATGGAAATGGCAATGGGCGCAATAAAGGCAGCCGAGGAGCTAAAGGCTCCGCTAATCCTGCAAATTGCCGAGGGGCGTTTAAAATATTCGCCGCTAGAATTGCTTGGCCCAGTTATGTTAGCGGCAGCAAAAAAATGTAGTATGCCGACCGCCGTACATCTAGACCACGGCGGCACGTTAGAAACTATAAAGCTGGCACTTGACCTTGGCTTTACCTCCGTTATGTTTGACGGTTCAAAATATCCGCTAGAGGAAAATATTGAGCGCACCAAAGAAGTGGTAAAGCTAGCTAAAAGCTACGGGGCAGATGTTGAGGCAGAAATTGGCAGGGTCGGCGGTGCTGAGGGTGACTATAAAAGTGTTGATGTGCTGGTAACTAGTGTTGACGAGGCTAAACGCTTTGCCGAAGAAACAAAGGTCGATGCGTTAGCTGTAGCTATCGGCACAGCACATGGCAACTATAAAGAGCAGCCGCAGCTAAGAATTGACCGCCTAAAGGAAATTCATGCGGCAATCAAAACGCCGCTAGTGCTGCACGGCGGCACGGGACTTACCGAGGACGATTTCCATGAGTGCCTAGCAAACGGTATTCAAAAGATAAATATAGCCACGGCATCCTACGATGCATCGGCTAAAAAAATAAAAGAAACCGCAGCGGCTAAGGAAAACGCAAATTACTTTGACTTTAGCGATGCTATCGTACAGGGAACGTATGAGAACGTTAAAAAGCATATGAATATATTCGGTCAGGCCGACAAGGCATAAGAGGAGGATAAAAATGGCATTAATCAGCTTTGGCGAAAATAAAAAACGCGATGTAGTATTAATCGGTCGCGTAACCTTGGATTTTAACCCCAACGAATTAAACCGCACGCTAGATAAGGTCAAAACCTTCTCTATGTACTTAGGCGGCTCGCCGGGCAATATGGCAGTAGGCATAAATAAGCTCGGTAAAAGCGTAGGCTTTATCGGCTGCGTATCTGATGACCAGTTCGGCGATTTTGTAATAAATTACTTTAATGACCGCGGCATTGATACCTCGCAGATGACGCGCGCTAAGCATGGCGAGCGTATCGGACTAACATTTACTGAGATTAAAAGCCCGACTGAATCAAGCATTTTAATGTATCGCGATGCTATTGCCGACCTAGAAATTACCCCTGAGGACGTTAGCGAAGAATATATCGCCGACAGCAAAATCCTTATCGTATCGGGTACAGCACTTTCTAAAAGTCCTTCGCGCGAGGCTTGCCTGCTGGCTGTAAAATATGCTAAAAAGCATAATACGCGCGTTATCTTTGATATTGACTATCGTCCGTATAGCTGGCGCAGTGCTAAGGATATTGAGATTTACTACTCGCTCCTTGCTAAAGAGGCTGATGTAATTATCGGCTCGCGTGACGAAGTAAATCTAACCGAGGGCTTAGATGAAAATGCTACCGAGCCGGCTGACCATGTTATCGCCGAGCGTTATATTGAAAACGGAGCAAAAATTGTTATCATCAAGCATGGCAAGAAAGGCTCTATCGCTTATACCGACGATAAAAAGGCATATAAGGTTGAGTCCTACCATATCAAGCTATTAAAATCGTTTGGCGGCGGCGATGCTTACGGCAGTGCCTTTGTTTATGGCTTGCTGGCTGGTTGGTCAGTACCAGAGGCTTTGCAGCATGGCACGGCTCATGCCGCTATGGTAGTTGCTAGCCACAGCTGCTCGGACGCTATGCAGACAGTAGAAGAAATCGATGCCTTTATGCAGGAGCATAAAGATGAGAAGGTTATTACAGAACTTGATTGGGAGGCAGCATTATGAGATTTGGTCGTTTAGGCGAGCTAAAGCACGGCTATAATCAGATGACGACGCGCGAAAGCGATATGCTTATGGATATTGGCTATCAGGAAATGGACGAAAACGAAGTAGTTGAGTTTGAGGACGTGCTACAGGAAACCGCTTTTGTTATCACTACCGGCGATGTTGAAATAATGTGGAACGGCAAAAAGGAAATTATGCATCGTGAGTCGCTGCTTGATGAAAATCCGTATTGCCTGCATGTACCGCACGGTGTAAAAGTCGTAGTAAAGGCACTAAAAAAATCCGAGCTGCTTATTCAAAAAACAATCAATCCGCGCGATTTTGAGCCAGTATTTTACCGTCCGCAGGACGTTCAGGCTGATATATTCGGCGGCGGCGTATGGCAGGGAACGGCAGAGCGCACCGTCCGCACTATTTTTGACTATGACAACGCTCCATATTCTAATATGGTAAACGGCGAAGTTATTATGACACCGGGCTGCTGGACAGGCTACACGCCGCACAATCACCCGCAGCCAGAGGTTTACACCTATAAGGTTGACCGTCCGCAAGGCTTTGGCTGCGCATTTATCGGCGATAACGTATTTAAAATCGAGGATAACACTTGGTCAGAAATAAGCGGCGGCTATATGCATCCGCAGTGCGCTGCTCCAGGCTATGCCGTATGGTATAGCTGGATGATACGTCACCTAGACGGCAATCCATGGAAAAAGACGCGCAACGATTTACCCGAGCATACTTGGCTATTGGAGCCAGATGCTGACGAAAAAATTTGGCAACCTAAGAGAAAATAATTCTACTCACCATGGCGGAGGGCATGAAAATGGCGAAAACAATAAGACTTACAGTAGCACAGGCACTGGTAAGATTTTTAAATAATCAGTATGTAGAGTTTGACGGCAAGGAAGTACCGATGTTTGAAGGTATCTTCGGTATATTTGGTCATGGCAATGTAGTTGGCCTAGGTCAGGCATTAGAGCAGGACGCAGGTCATTTAATTATGCGCATGGGCAGAAATGAGCAGGGCATGGCACATTCGGCTATGGGCTTTGCCAAACAGAAACGCCGCAAGCAAATGTACGCCTGCACCTCGTCCGTTGGTCCAGGTGCTGCCAACATGGTAACGGCGGCTGCTACAGCAACAGCTAATTGCATTCCCGTACTATTTTTACCAGGCGATACTTATTCTGACCGCCAGCCAGATCCAGTTTTGCAGCAAATGGAGCAGACAGTAAGTCTTACGACTACTACTAACGATGCTTTCCGTGCCGTCTGCAAATATTGGGATCGCGTAACGCGTCCTGAGGTGCTGATGACTGCCTGCATTAATGCCATGCGCGTGCTGACTGACCCTGCTGAAACTGGTGCTGTCTGCATTGCCCTGCCGCAGGACGTTGAGGGCGAGGCTTGGGATTATCCCGATTACTTCTTTGAAAAACGCGTTCATCATATCGACAGAGTAAAACCGTCAGAGCGTGCTATAGCTGAGGCAGTAGCTGCTATAGCTAAAGCTGAAAAGCCGCTGATGATTTTTGGCGGCGGTGTAAAATACTCCGAGGCAGAGGGCGTTTTCCAAGAGTTTGCAGAAAAATTCGGTATTCCGTTTGGCGAAACGCAGGCAGGCAAAGGCACAATCGTTTGGTCACATGATCTAAATATGGGCGGCATCGGTGAAACCGGCGGGTTAGCTGCCAATACCTTGGCAAAAGAGGCTGATGTAGTTATCGGCATCGGCACACGCTACACTGATTTCACTACTTCTTCTAAATGGATTTTCCAAAATCCGAACGTAAAATTTGTAAATATCAATGTATCGCGTTTCCATGCGTATAAGCTAGACGGCATTCAGGTAGTCGGCGATGCTGGTGCAGCCCTAGAAATGCTAAATGAGGCATTAGCTAAGACTGGCTACCATGTATCGGCTGACTATGCCGCTAAGGTTGCTGAGGCTAAAAAGGCCTACACAGCAGAGGTTGAGCGCGTATTTAACATTAAATATACGGGCGAAGGCTTTACTCCGGAGGTAAATGACGATTTTGATTTTGAGCAATCGGTTAAAGACTATGAGCAGGCTGCCGGCAAAGCATTGCCGCAGACCCGTGTGCTAGGACTACTTGAGCAGCACATGGCAAAAAATGGTATTGTGGTCGGCGCGTCAGGCTCGCTGCCCGGTGATTTGCAGCGCGTATGGCGACCGAACACGGTAGGCAGCTATCATGTTGAGTATGGTTTCTCCTGCATGGGCTATGAAGTAAATGCGGCTCTAGGCGTAAAGATTGCCGAGCCGGAGCGTGAAGTATACGCTTTAGTCGGCGACGCTGCCTACATGATGCTCCACTCCGAGCTGCCGACCTCGATTGCCGAGGGTAAAAAGATTAATGTAATCCTGCTTGATAATATGCAGGACGGTTGCATTAATAACCTAGAAATCGGTCATGGCCAGGGCAATTATGGAACAGAGTTCCGTTTCCGCAACGAAAAGAGCGGCAAGCTAGACGGCGGCTACGTACCTATTGATTTTGCTATGAATGCTGCCTCCTACGGCTGCAAGAGCTACACGGTTCACACTGAGGAAGAACTAATCGCCGCTATTGAGGATGCTAAAAAGCAAACAGTATCGACACTCATTGACTGCAAGGTTTTGCCTAAAACTATGGTTCATGGCTATGGCGACTGGTGGCGCGTAGGTGTGGCACAAGTATCGACTAGTGACAAGGTAAATAAATGCTATGAAACGCTGATGAAGCCAAACTACGATAAAGCCCGCAAATATTAATTTTGAATTTTAAATGTGGCTACAGATAAATTTTTGGAGGTATAAAAAATGGCACATATCAAACTAGGTATCGCTCCGATTGCATGGACGAATGATGATATGCCGGACTTAGGCAAGGAAAATACTTTTGAGCAGTGTGTAAGTGAAATGGCTTTAGCTGGTTTCACTGGCTGCGAGGTCGGCAATAAATATCCAAAAGACCCCGTAGTTTTAAAGAAAGCTCTTGACCTGCGCGGCATTCAGATTGCTAGTGCTTGGTTTAGCTCTTATCTTTTGAGCCAGCCCTATGAGCAGGTAGAAAAAGATTTTATCGCTCACTGCGAATTTTTAAAGGCTATGGGCGCAAAATTTTGCAACGTAGCTGAGCAGGGTACGAGCATTCAGGGCTGCCTAGATAAAGCTGTTTTCCGCGACAAGCCTTATAACACTGAGGAGCAATGGAAAACTCTTTGCGATGGCTTGAATAAGCTCGGTGCAGTGGCTAAAAAAATCGGTCTTACGATGACTTATCATCATCACATGGGGACTTGCATACAGACAACGGAAGAAATCGACCGTTTCATGGAAATGACTGACCCTGACCTCGTATACCTCCTATTTGATACCGGTCATCTAGTTTGCTCCGGTGAAGACCCAGTAGCTATTCTAAAGAAATATCTGCCGCGTATCCGCCACATTCATCTAAAGGATATTCGCATGGATATTCGCAACAAGGTAAAAGAAGAAAATATGAGCTTCTTAGACGGCGTTCGTGCTGGAATGTTTACTGTACCGGGTGACGGCGCAATCGACTTTGAGCCGATATTTGATATTATAAATGCCAGCGACTATGACGGCTGGTTCATCGTCGAGGCAGAGCAAGACCCAGCTAAGGCAAACCCGTTAGAGTACGCTATCAAGGCTCGCAAATACATTAGAGAAAAAGCACATATCTAATTAAAATCTAGCATTAGATACTAATTTAGGGCTGCTCTTCTGCCGCTATGGGCAGAAAGGCAGCCCTTTTTTTAGCTAATTTTAGAGAAAGGGATTTATTTATGGGCATTAGTATGATTTTAGTCAGCCTGATACTTTTAATGTTGCTAGCGTATCGTGGCTATTCAATAATTTTTATCGCGCCGATTTTTGCAATCGTGGCGGCAATCGGCAGCGGCTACGCCTCTATGCCGGTATATAGTGAAATCTATATGACTAAGGCAGCTGAGTACATTAAAACCTATTATCCCGTGTTTTTGCTCGGTGCAGTTTTTGCTAAAATTATGGAGCAGGGAGGACTTGCCGCGGCGGTCGCCGATAAAATCGTGCAGGTACTAGGAAAAGACAAGGCAATACTGGCGGTTTTAATCGGCTGCGGTGTTTTGACTTATGGCGGCTTGTCGGTGTTTGTCGTGGCTTTTGTTATGTACCCCTTTGCTGCGATTTTATTTCGCGAGGCAGACATTCCTAAAAGATTGCTGCCAGCTTTATTATGGATGGGAATTTTTACTTATAGCATGGTAGCACTCCCAGGAACGCCGCAGATACAAAATATTATTCCCACTTCGTTTTTTGCTACGTCCACTTGGTCAGCTCCTATTTTAGGCATTATCGGTGCAGCCCTATATTTTTTAGTAGCATGGCTTTGGATTAGCTATCGCCATAAATTATTGAATAAGCGCGGCGAAGGCTACGGAAAACATATTTTAAATGAGCCGGAAAAATCAAGCGAGGCTCTGCCTGATTGGCGGCTGTCGGCAGTGCCGCTAATTATGGTTATTGTGTTAAACTTACTCATCAGCAATCCTTTTAATTGGAGCTTTGGCTATCATTGGAGTGCAGACAGTCTAGATAATATTTTGCCGCTAAAGCTATCGCTGATGACGGGCGGCGTAGACAAGGTGCAGGCTATTTGGTCAATAAATTTAGCATTGGCAATTAGCTCGATTGCGGCGGCATTCATCGGCAGAAAACGGCTCAGTCTTAAAGGCGGATTTACCGCACCAATTAATTCGGGCGCAATTGGCTCAACCAGTGCGATTTTAAATGTTGCCTCTGGCTATGCCTATGGCTGCGTTATTGCGGCACTTCCAGCTTTTGCTAGTGTAAAAGCGGCACTGCTTGGTATAAATGTCGGCGATAATCCGCTGATGTCGGCTATCGTTACGACTAGCATAATGAGCGGTGTAACTGGCTCTTCATCAGGCGGCATGACCATTGCCCTAGGAATGTTAGGTAGCGATTGGCTGGAGTGGGCGCGCAGCATTGGCATGAGTGCTGACGTGTTGCACCGTATAATCTCTATGGCATCAGAATGTATCGATACCGTGCCGCAGGCAGGCGCGCTTGTAACCCTCTTGGCCGTTTGCGGTCTTACTCATCGCGAGTCCTATTATGATGTAATAATGCTGACTGTTTTAAAAACATTGGTAGTATTTATCTGTTTAGGAATTTATTTATTGACGGGCATAGAATAATTTAGGAAGGAGCAGGCAAAATGGACGATAGAACTCGGCGCAAAACTTATTTACTATTGGCACTGACTACGGTTATTTGGGGCATACAGCCTTTATGCATCAAATGGCTGCTAGTTAGTTGGTCGCCGGTTACGATAACGGCTATGCGCTATTATTTTATCGGCAGCCTGCTCCTAGCTATCGCTGTTTACCGCGGTGAGAAGCTGTTGCCGCCGAAACGCTTTATAGTCGGCATCATCTGCATGGGGTTAACGGGTATCGGATTAAATAATGTAATGCAGTTTACGGGATTAAAAATATCGACCGTTACTAATTGTACGCTGATAGCAGCGGCAAGTCCGGCGATAACGGCACTTTTAGCAGCAATATTTGTTCGAGAACGATTGACGCTTGCGGCATGGGGCGGCATCATTTTATCGTTTGGCGGTGCGTTGCTAGTAGTGTCGCACGGCTCGCTTACAGCGTTAGTCAGTTTGAATTTAAATGTGGGCGATATTTTATTTTTACTGGCACAGGTGGCATGGACGGCTTACTCTTTAATTGGACTTAGGATTATGCAATATATGTCAGCGGTGAAATTAACTGGCTGGGCAGGATTAGCCGGCGCAGTTATCGTAACGCTTTTTGGTTTGGTAGCGGGAGAATTAAATCCTGTCAGCTTGGATAGTAATTTAATTATGGCGTTTTCCTATACCGTTATTTTTGGCGGCGTTATGGCCATGCTGTTTTGGAATATCGGCGTACATAATGCTGGAGCAAGTGTTACTTCGATATTTCAAAATATAACGCCGGTGGTCGGCATGGCGGGCGGTGTATTTTTCTTTGGTGAAATCGTTGGCACATTAGAAATTATCGGCGCAGCGGCTATTTTTGCCGGAGTCTATCTAACCACGCATAGCGGACTAAAAAATTAAATAAAAAATCTTCGCTGAAAACATCAGGCGAAGATTTTTTACTTTGAATATAGTATAATAATAAAAATAATACAGGGAGGGATTTTATGGCGGTAACTGCACCGACTGCGCCCACCGCGCCGACTGCACCGGTTGTGCCCAAAGTAACCTTAAATGACGGCGGCACGGTTCGCGATAGCAATGTGCCGGTATCAAATAAAGAAACTGCCGCCGAGCATCAGGAAAACGAGGCAAGAAGTGCCGTGGCGCGCGGCGATGGCGCATTATCAAAAACTACTAAGAATGACCCTAAGGTCGATAATAAAAATGATAAGGCAAATGACCAATCAAGCACGAAACAGCAAAATGCGGCAGCTACAGCTAATACGGATAATGCGGCTAGCAATATAGCGGCAAATGATAATAATACAGTCGATAAAAGTCAGACTAGCAGCCAAGTGACGCAGACTGATGCCGCACCGCTTGAAAATTATAACAGTCATGGCGTGCTATACTGGGGCTCATCAATTATTTTTATTGCTGTTCTAGCGGTATTGATTTTTAAAAAGCTAATGAAAAAGCGCGGGCAAAATGCGCTTAGTGCCGCTGATATAGATACTAGTGTGATTACTGATGAAGAAACTATTTACAAGGATTTAGACGGATTAAAAGTAGCCGATGCCCTAGAGAGGTTAGAAAAAAAAGCCGAAAAGCCAAAGACTGAACCTATTAATACTACCCCAAAAGAAACTAAAACTAAAGAAAATGACCGTTTCGAGGTGCGGGTGTAGTTTTTAGTTTGACAGATATTTATAGCCTATATATAATTAGTAAGATGAAGTTGATTGGCTAATTAAAAGGATTTTCCTAAAAAATATGGAGAGTGAGAAGCTTGCTAGATATTAAATTTGTCCGCGAGAACCTAGATGCGGTTCGCCAGATGTTAAAAAATCGCCACAATCCGCTAAATCTTGATGATTTTGAAGGCTTAGAGAAAAAACGCCGCGAGCTGTTACAGGAAACAGAAACGCTAAAGAGCGAGCGCAACGCCGAATCTAAAGAGATTAGTGCTTTAAAGAAAAAAGGCGAGAATGCGGATGAAAAGATTAAAGCTATGCGCGAGGTCGGCGAAAAGATTGCCGCTCTCGATAATGAGCTGAAGTCGGTTGAGGAAAAGCTCCGCGACATCATGCTGCATATCCCGAATATGCCGAAGGCTGATGTACCTATTGGCAAAGATGATACCGAAAACCCTGAGGTTCGCAAATGGGGCGAGCCAAAAGAGTTTAGCTTTGAGCCAAAGGCTCATTGGGATATTGGCGAGGATTTAGATATACTTGATGCCGACCGTGCCGCCAAGGTTACAGGCGCGCGCTTTACCTTTTATAAAGGTCTAGGCGCACGCTTAGAGCGTGCCTGCATCAATTTCATGATGGATTTACACGCTACTAAACACGGCTACACGGAAATGCTTGCGCCATACATCGCCAACAAAGACAGCATGATTGGCACGGGTCAGCTCCCAAAATTTGCTGAGGATATGTTTAAGCTTGAGGGCTTAGACTACTATCTAGTACCGACTGCCGAAGTGCCGACTACTAACTATCATCGTGATGAGATTTTAGACGGTAATAAGCTGCCTGAATACTATAGCTGCTACACCGCCTGCTTTAGAGCCGAGGCAGGCAGTGCCGGCCGTGATACGCGCGGTTTAATCCGTCAGCATCAGTTTAACAAGGTAGAGCTTATTAAATTTGTAAAGCCGGAAACTAGCTGGGAGGAACTAGAGTCGATGGTCGATGCTGCTGAGGACGTGCTGCGCATTTTAGAGCTGCCGTATCATGTAGTGCAGCTTTGCACCGGCGACATGAGCTTTACTTCAGCTAAAACCTATGATATCGAGGTTTGGTTCCCTGCACAGCATAAATATCGTGAGATTTCGTCCTGCTCGAACTGCCTAGATTATCAGGCGCGCCGTGCTAATATCAAATTCCGCCGCGATACTAAATCTAAGCCGGAGTTTGTACACACGCTGAATGGCTCAGGATTAGCTGTCGGCAGAACGGTAGCCGCAATCCTTGAAAACTATCAGCAAGAGGACGGCTCAGTTATCGTGCCTAAGGCTCTTGTTCCCTATATGGGCGGCGTTACAGTTATCAAAAAAGACGAGTTATAAGATTGGGGCTGAGCTTTTGCTCAGCCTTTTTTATTGATAAAGTTTACGAGGAAAAATATGAAAATTGTAGTTGGTATTACTGGTGCTAGCGGCAGCATTTACGCACTAAGATTAATCGAAGTATTAAAAAAAGCTGGTCACGAGGTACACGCTGTAGTTACTGCGAGCGGCTATGATGTGTTAGAGTATGAATGTAATATAGGCTATGAAAATTTAGCTGGTATGGTCGATAAGCTGTACGATAACGATAATATCGGGGCAGCTATTGCCAGCGGCTCTTTTTTAGTTGATGCTATGGTAGTTCTTCCCTGCTCTATGAAAACTGCTGGCTCTATCGCAAATTCTATTTCTGACAATCTGCTTACGCGGGCGGCGGATGTAGCACTAAAAGAAGGAAGAAAATTAATCATTGTGCCGCGCGAGACGCCGATGCACGCGGGGCATTTAGAAAATTTATTAAATTTAGCCCGCCTTGGCGCAATAATTATGCCGGCAGCTCCTGCCTTTTACCATAAGCCGCAAGGCATAGACGATTTAATCAATATGCTGGTAGGAAAAATTTGTGACCGATTAGGCGTAGAGCATAATTTATTTACGCGCTGGACAGGCGACAGCGACAGCATATAGGAGAATATTTTATGAAAAAAGTTTACGCTGTAAAGCGCGGCCGTCAAACGGGAATATTTAATACTTGGGCGGACTGTAAAGCGCAGGTCGAAGGCTTTAACAATCCGCGCTTTAAGGGCTTTACCGATATAAAAGAGGCTCTTGCGTGGCTGAATGGAAATGATACGGCACAAAATGTATTGCAGACTGTTTATCAAAATAGCGAACAGGCTGACTATATAATTTATACTGACGGCTCGTGCCTAAGAAATCCCGACGGCCCTGGCGGCTGGGCGGCGGTTATTATGGATAAAGATGCTAAAAAAATTGCCGAGCTGCACGCAGGCAATCCGTCAACTACTAATAACCGTATGGAGCTTACTGCCGCCTTAAAAGCAATAGAATTTATAAGGGCAGGCGCGATAATTGACCTCTATACCGATAGCCAGTATCTAAAAAATGCTTTTACTAAAAACTGGCTGACTAATTGGAAAAAAAGAGGCTGGCTTACCGCGAGCGGCGAGCCAGTTAAAAATCAAGACCTGTGGCGGGAGCTTGATACCGCCTTTTCTAGGGTAAAAGTGCGCTTTCACTGGGTGAAGGGCCATGTCGGTATCGAGCATAATGAACGCTGCGATATGCTCGCTAAAGCGGAGGCAATGCAGTATCAATAAATTTATTTTGCTAGATAGTTGTAACTTGATTTATTTTAGCGTTAATAGTAAACTTATATTTACTAATTGCCATTTTTGGTTTACTGTAGGGAGGGTGAAATGCTGACAAAATTATTAGAAACGCTGGGAAGCTTTGTTATAAGGCGTTTTGCAGATATTGGCACAATTGTCCTTCTCTACATTGATACCATGCGCGAGCTGCGGCATCGGCCGCGCTATAAATCAATTTTAGCGCAAATGTCGCATCTAGGTGTAGATTCGCTGTTAATCGTTACGCTTACATTGTTATTTACTGGTGTAGTTTTTACCTTGCAGACAGCCGATATTTTAATTGATTTTGGCGCGCAGGGAACAATCGGCGGCATTATATCTATTGCGATTGGGCGCGAGCTAGGCCCAGTATTAGTTGCGGTCGTTTGTGCTGGCCGTGTGGGAGCGGCGATTACTGCCGAGATTTCTACGATGAAGGTAACGGAGCAAATCGATGCCCTGCGCGTGATGTCAGTAAGCCCCGTAAATTATCTTATCGTGCCGCGCATGATTGCCTGTATGATTGTAGTGCCGATACTTACCGTGTTTGGCGATGTGATTGGCGTAGTCGGCGGCTGGGCGATTGCCGTATTTTATTCCGGCATAAGCTCGTATCTATATATAAACTCTATTCATACCTTTGTAGAGGTTTTTGACTTAACGGGCGGCGTGATAAAGGCAATATTTTTCGGCAATGTTATAGCTGTCCTTGGCTGCTACTACGGTCTGCACAGTCCTGACGGTGCAGAGGGCGTAGGCAAGGCGACTACTAAAACTGTGGTTTCCTCAATAATTGCTATCTTTATACTAAACGCGGTATTAACCTTTATTTTATTTTAGGCAGGCTATGATTAAACTAGTTAATGTAGGAAAAAAATTTGGCAGCAAGGTTGCCTTAGAAAATATTAATCTTACTATTGAGGACGGGGAAACGCTCGCTATTATCGGCGGCTCAGGCTCAGGAAAAAGCACGCTTTTACGTCTGCTTATTGGCTTAATCCGCCCGACATCAGGAGAAATATGGGTGGACGGTACAGAGATTAGCCATATAAGCGAAAGCGAGCTAGATAAAATTAGGCTGAAAATGGGCATGGTGTTTCAGTATTCAGCACTGTTTGACTCGATGACGGTCGGCGATAATGTGGCCTTTGGACTGCGCGAGCATACGGATATGAGCGAAAAGGAAATCGCTAAGGTAGTTGAGGAAAAGCTTCATTTAGTGGGACTAGATAATATTGCTGATATGATGCCTAGCGAATTATCAGGCGGCATGAAAAAGCGCGTAAGCCTAGCGCGGGCGATTGCCTTTGAGCCGTCAATAATATTTTACGATGAACCAAGCTCCGGCTTAGACCCGATAATGACCGCAAAAATTGATGAACTGATATTATCCACCCAACAGGCACTAAAGGTAACCTCGGTAGTAGTAACACATGATATGGGCAGTGCCTGTAGGATTGCCGACCGCATTGCCATGGTGTATGAGGGCAGGCTTATTGCTGTTGATACCGTAGAAAAATTTAAGAAGATAGATGATGCTAGAGTGCAGGCATTTTTCCATACACTTAGCACAGAAAAGGAGGCAGGCGCATGAGTACAGAGGCAAAGGTCGGAGCATTTACGCTAGTAGGACTAATGCTTTTGGCAGGGGTTATTTTTATGCTTAGCGGTATTCGCCTAGGCGGCGAGCAAAGCTATACGCTTTATGCCGGCTTTTCGCAGGTTTTAGGCGTAAAGCCGCAATCAACTGTAAGACTGGCGGGCGTGCCGGTAGGCTCAGTACTGGAGATAAAAAATGAAGGCCGCGGCGTAACGGTGGCAATGAAAATAGACAGCGATGCTAAAATCCCCAAGGGCTCGGCGGTTACTATTGGCTCAGAAGGCGTTATGGGCGAGAAATTTATAAATATTTTGCCCGATGACGGCTCAAAAGGCTATGTAGAAAACGGCGACTATCTTATTGGTCAGGACGAGGCAGGCATGGACACTATGTTTGCTGGCTTATCGAAAACTATCGGTCAGGTGCAGGAACTCCTTACTAATATGAATAATATTGTCGGCAACGAGGCACTGCAATCCTCAATGGTACAAATGATTGTCAATTTGCGCGATACTACCGCCCACATTAACGGCATGATGGCAGCACTTGAGCAAATGACGATTGCTAATCAGGGAAATATTAACGGCATACTTACTAATTTAAACGGTATGACGGCCAGTTTAAACCGCACTGCCGCCAGTGTTGAGGCGATAATGGGAAACCTTGAAACGGTTGGAGCTGACCCGCAGACAGCAGAAAATCTGCGGCTGACGCTTGATAACATAACGGCAACGAGCGAACAGATAAAGACGATTACTGAAGGCATTGCTAAGGTTGCTGGTGACGAGCAGACAGTAGAAGATACCAAGGCAATAATCCATAATACGCGCAATCTTACTGAAAAAGCAGGAAATTTAAAGAAACGGCTAGAAGAAATCAAGGTGAAGCCGCAGCTTGATGTAATGTACAGCGGTCAGGCTGATGATGCTATGGCAAATTTTAATTTTAACATCGAAAGCTCAGGGACTTCCCTAGATTTCGGTGTTGATGATATAGGCAGCAACTCTAAATGGAATTTTACGGGCGGCAAGCGTTTAGGTGCATTTGGCGCACGCGCCGGAGTAATTGCCGGTCAGGCAGGCGTAGGTGCTGATATTTATGCTGGTGACAAATTTAAATTTTCCGCCGAGGCTTACGACACTGATGATATTTCAGTGCGGCTGCGCGCCCAGTATCAGCTTGGCGACAGCAATACCTATTTGCTCGGACAGTGGAATGATGTAAATGACCGCGAGCATCGCCGCGCCTATGTAGGACTGCGCCAAACCTTTTAAAAGCTAAAATAGATAATCTTTGCCGGCAGAGTCGGCTGATATAAATTTGTGACCAAAGGAACTCTGCGCACTTAGTCACAGTAGAATTTACGGTATTTATTCAAGGGAGGACACAATCTTGAAACAGAATAACAAATTTTATAAAAAGCTGACTGCTATGGTTTTATCAGGAATAATGGCAGTAACTGTAGGTAGTACCGCTTTTGCCGCCGATACCGTACAGCTTGACTTAAAAGACAGCGTGCAGATGGCATTAGAAAATAATCGCAAGATAAAAACGGCATTAGCTGATGTTGATACCGCTAAATGGAATTTATCAGCCGCACGTCGTCAAATGGGTCCGACGCTGTCATGGTCTACTAGCTTAAACCGTATCGGCGGCGAAACTTACTATCGTCAAGGCTACGGCGACAGTACCTTTCAAAATCAGCTTTCAGTCGGTATGCCGGTCTATAATTCCTCAATAAGAAGTGCTATTGAAAATGCTGGTTATGGCATAAATGCTGCGGATGTAACATTAGAAAATACGAAGCAGGCTGTTCGCTACGAGGCAACGGCCGATTACTATCAGATACTACAGTACCGCAATCTAATAAATGTCCAGCAGGATGCAGTAAACACCTTGCAGGAGCATTTAGATAATGTAAACGCCCAGTATCAGGTCGGAACAGTAGCTAAATCCGATGTTTTAGCCTCGCAGGTACAGCTAGCTAATGCTCAGCAGGCACTTGTTACGGCACAAAATAACTATGATGTTGCCGTTGCCACCTTAAATAATGTTATCGGTCTGCCGACTGATACCGTGCTAGAAATCAGCGAGCAGCTGAAATATAATAAATATAATTTAACGCTCGATGACTGCACTAGCTATGCGCTTGGCAATCGTGCTGACGGTGCTGCCGCCTATTATGCCGTAAAGCAGGCAGAAACCGGCATTAAGACGGCGCGTGCCGGCTATTATCCCACCGTTTCAATCTCGGCAGCTAAAGCCATAAACGGCGGCAAGGCGTTTGATGATGAATATAGCGATACTTGGCAGGCAGGAGCTAGTGCCTCGTGGAATATTTTTGATAACGGCATAACCGATGCCAACGTCAAAACAGCAGAAGCTGGTCTTTTAAAAGCACAGGAAAGCTTAGCGCAGACTGACGATACTATAAAGCTAGAGGTTAGAAATGCTTATTTAAACCTGCAAGCCGCAGAAAAAAATATCCAGACAACTAAGACCGCCGTTACGCAGGCAGAAGAAGATTATCGTATAGCGCAGGTACGCTACTCGGCAGGCGTAGGCACGAACCTTGATGTTATGGACGCGCAGGAAAAGCTGACGCAGGCGCGCACGAATTACTATACGGCACTTTACAGCTACAATACCAGCAAGGCAAGCCTAGATAAGGCAATGGGTATTCCTGTTGATATTGATGTAGCTAAATATACTGAAACGCAGCGTTCTGGTGAAATTACAGCGAATGTTAGAAAGGCTGCGCTTTTAAATGACGAGGCTATTTTAGAGCCGACCGCCGAAGCAAAGGCGGCATCAAAAAATCTTGCCAAGGAAAATAAAAAAGCTGACCTTGCTTTACAGGAAAAAGCCAAAGCCGCTAAAAAGGCCGCCGCGGCTGCCGATAAAGCAAAAACTGTGGGTAAAGACATAGCTGCCACCGCTGATAATGCGGCAATTGATACCGCGGCAGCAGAAAAATCTGCTACTACCGAAACGGTAGCTAATGAAATGGCGCAGTAATTTATAGGGAAATGCTATGTAAATACCACGGAGCAGGTATTCTAAAGGGAGTAAGTTATGAAAAAAAAAGCTTTCAGAATACTAGGTGCGGTTGCACTGATTATTATTTTAGGAGTATCCGGTCTGTGGTATTATACCGCGCAGGAGGATTTTATGCGTCTAGCGGGAAATTCTGCGGCAACCGTTGCAGAGGATGCGCTAGGCGTTAAGGTCGATGTAGGAGCGATAAAAGTAAGCTCTCTGCACGACTTAGAAATAAATGATATAGCAGTTTATGACAAGCAGGCGCAGCCAATAATTACCGCTAAACAGGCGATAGTAAGCTGCCGCCTGCTTGCTGTGCTATCGGATAGTCCAGTAGATGCAGTAAAAGAGGTTACTGTAAGGGATGCTAAGGCGTATATTGTAAATCGTACAGACGGCACTTGGAACTATGAGGATTTATTGTCAGGCGATAGCTCATCAAATGCCTTTCACGGAAAAATAAATATTGAAAACTCTACGCTTACAGGAAATTTTGCCGATAATGAGCTTACCCTTAGTAATCTAAATGGCTATGTCGATATGAAAAATTATCCAGCAATAGAGCTTAAAGCCAGCGCAGAAAATAACGGTACTAATATTGAAACGAGCGGACAGGTTTCGTCTGATAGACAGCTAGTAGATGTCAGTCTAAAGGGGCTTGACCTAAAAAATTATTTAGCGTTAATCCCCGCAGGCGTAGTGCCTGATGATGTAAGCCTTAATGACGGTCTGATAAATTCTGCCAGGGTGCATATAGATAGAAATTCTGATGAGCTAAGATTAGTCGGTCAGGCTGAATTTGCCGAGGGCAATGTCGAGGTAAAGGGAACAACTATAGAGGATATTAACGGCTTTGCTTCCTTTACTGAAAAAGATGCGGTATTAAATGTTACGGCTACTGCCAATGAACAGACGGCTAACGCGCACGGCAAAATTAAAATTTTAGACGGCGCGCCGTATATGGATTTAGAGGTATCATCTGACAGCTTTGATATAAGTAAAATTTTAACCGACATTCCCTATAGCGGAGCGGCGAGCTTTAAAGCTAAGGTAGCGGGAACATTTGCCAACCCTACGGTTCAGGGAAATATTGCGGTAAATAGCGGTATAGCTTATGATATACCGTTTGGCGATGCCTTAGCGGCGGTGCGCTATCAGGATGGCACAGTATTTATCAGCAAATTAATGCTAGGATTATTTGGCGGCAACGTTAGCGGTGACGGAGTAATTAATACTAGTGACCTAGGCTATACCGCAAATATTAAGCTAGACGGTGTAGATTTAACTAAAATTGCCGAGCTTTATCCTAGTATTGCTGATTTTACGGGCATAGTGTCGGCTGATATTGGTTTAAGCGGCACAGGTGCGGCTGCCGAAACTATCAAAGGCTATGGCAGCCTAGCAATGAAGAACGGCGCGTATAAGGCATTGCCGCTAGATAGTCTGACTTCATCTTTTTATTTGGCCGGCGATAGTCTGACTATTGATTATTTAAGTGCTAATCTGCCCAATAAAACCAATCTTGGCATTGAGGGCAGCATTGAAAAGCTCTATACTGCTCCGCTCTTAAATTTAGCCTTCTATGGCGGTCATGTAGATTTAGCCTTGCTTACGAAGCTTGATAATCGGTTTGGCATGACAGGATTATGTGATTTTAAGGGAACGCTCACGGGAGAAAGCTCTAACCCGCAGGTTGATTTGAAATTTTCAGGATTAAACGGCAGAATTTTAAAGCAGCCGTTTGACAGCCTAAAGATTGCCGCCAGCGGCAGCCTAGACGGCATCCATATTGATAGCTTCCTCATGGAAAAGGGCGGCAAGGAAACATGGCGCGCTGCGGGCTCGGTCGGTTTTACTGGTGACAGGAAAATAAATTTGCAGCTAGACACCATGGGTGCAAGAATGGAAGATATAATGACGCTGGTTGCCCCTGACCAGCCGCTTACCGGTAATGTCGATAACATTATAAAGCTAAGCGGCACGCTTGATAATCCTAAAGCGGTCGGCTACATTCATTTTTATCGCGGCAGCTATTACGGCGTATTGCTCTCCGGTATGGACGGCGACTATTTCCTAGACAACGGTATAGTTAGATTGCAGGATTTTCATGCGTACTCGCCAATGATTGATATGGTGCTAAACGGCACAATCGACCAGAATGAAAATTTAGATTTAGAGGTTAGTGCTAAAGATATTGATTTAAAACGAGTAGAGCATAAGCTGCCGTATGAAGTTAGCGGTCATGGTACTTTTGACGGAAAAATTCTCGGCAATGCCAAGTCGCCAGAATTTTACGGTATATTAAATTCGTCTAAGCTTACATTAAATGGTGAAGATATAGAAAACCTGCATGGACGGCTAAAGTATAAGGACGGCGCAATAGATTTAGATGAGTTCGGCTTTGAGCAAAACGGCGGCACATTTGACCTTATGGGCTCTTATAATACAGCTACACGAGAAGTAAAGGGCGATGTAGTAGTACAAAATGCTGACGTAAACGCTATAACTGCGCTCATTAATGCTAAAAACACTATCATTAGCGGGCGGCTAAATAGCGGTATATCGCTAGGTGGTACAATAGACAATCCCGCGGCCAAGCTGCGCGGCGAGCTGACTAAGGGCGCGGTCGCTGGCCATGATGTGCATGATGTGACCTTAGAGCTAAGCTTAATTGATAAAATTTTATATATTGATACGCTTAGCGGCTTTCAGGGAGATAACGGTTATTTGACGGCGGGCGGCACGGTCGATACTACGGGCGGGCCGATGAATGTCAAATTTAGTGCCAATAATTTAGAGCTAGCGATGTTCGGTAACGCTTTAGGCTTAAATGCCGACATGGTCGGCACGGCGGATATTACCGCCGATATTGGCGGCTACCTGAAAAATCCCGCTGCCGATATAAAGATTATCGGTCAAAATGGCGGTGTTCACGGTTCGACCTTTGATATGCTTGACGGCGAGTTTAAATTAAAAAATGGTTTGATAAGCGTAGATAAGCTAGAGGTTTATAAGCTGGTCGGCGATAAAAACTATAGCGTGAGTGCTAAAGGTATAATTCCTTCTAAGGCACTAATGGCTGAGCCTGATGAAAATTTAGCCAGCATTGAACAAATTCAGCTAGAGCTATCGCTAGATAATGCTGATTTGTCGCTGCTGCCGACAATATCTAACCATGTAGATTGGGCAATGGGCGCAACCAATGGCAAGCTAAAGGTACAGGGAACGCTAGCACACCCCTTAGTGTACGGCGCAGCGGGATTGACTAACGGCGCAGTGAAAATAAAAGAACTAGAAAAGCCGATAACTGATATGAATGTCCGTGTTGATTTTACGGGTGCTAAAATGACGATTTCTGACTTTAGCGGCAAAATGGGCGAGGGTAGCTATAAGCTGTTAGGCTCAGCCGAGCTAAACGGACTGACACCAAAGAATTATGATTTTTCATTAGTGGCAGATAACCTTGATATTCAGAGCAGCTTTTTCCGCGGGCCGTTAAATGGCACGCTGAGCATAAAGAATGCGGAGTTTTTTGGCAAGGAAATGCCTAAAGTCAGCGGCAATGTAAATTTTGAAAATACTACCGTGTCAGTGCCGTCCATTCCCGATAGTGACGGCGAAATGCCGGAAATGCTCCTAGATGTCAGCGTGAATGTGGGCGATAAGGTTCATTTTTACACGCCGTATCTTTACGATATGTATTTGACGGGCGCATTCTATGCCGGCGGACTGACTACACATCCTAAGATGAGCGGCAGTCTAGCCGTAAAGCGCGGCGGCACGATAAACTATTTAAAGACAGAATTTACCATTCGTCAGGGCGTAGCTAACTTTAATCAGGTAGCATCATTTTTGCCGAGTATTGATTTCTTTGCTGAAACCAAGCTAACGCAGGCAAGAGTTTATCTAAGTGCTAGAGGTCCATTAGGCGATATGGATTTAAAGCTTAAATCCAGTCCCGAGATGAGCCAGACGCAGATTATTCAGCTCCTCACGCTCCGCGATGCCTATAAAAACGGAAATACCAGCATGAATGCTGGCGATTTATTGACAGTCGGTCTGCAAATGAGCTTTTTATCAGAGGTCGAGGGCGCGATGAAGGATTTATTGTACTTAGACCAGTTTACTATATCGCGTGGCAGCGGCTCAGCCTTCGACCATGGAAATAGCAGCAGCGAAAATGCAGGCAGCGATGACGATAAGGATAAATACGATTTTAATATCCGTATGGGCAAATACATTGCCGATAAGGTAATGCTTAAATACACTCATGGCATTAGCGGCAAGCAAATAAATCGCTACGGTGTGCAGTACGATATAAATGACCGTTTAGGCTTGACGCTCGATAGAGAAGGCACCGATTTTATTGTCGGCATTGAGGCGCGGTCGACCTTTTAAAATTTTAAGCAGGAGGCGAGGTGATGCAGCTCGCAAAATATTTAGCCGAGCTAAAAAAAATAGAATTGCTCGAGGAAGAAGAAGAACGGCAGCTATGGGAAAGCTATAAAAATAATGGCGATATGGACGCTAGACAGCGACTAATCGAAAGCTATCAGCCGCTGGTGTTTAAGCAGGCTAGCTCCTATCTAGGCTACGAAAATATTATGGACGTGGTGCAGGAGGGCTTAATAGGATTAATCGAGGCGGTAGAAAGCTATGATATAACTAAGGGCGTAGCGTTTAGCCTGTATGCCGTGCATCGGGTGCGTGGCCGTATGAAAAATTTCCTCAGCAAGGAGGGCGCGTCTGATATTGCCTGTATGGAGGCGGCAAATGCTGACGGCAGCGAAAATATAAAGGACAGCATAGTAGATACTTCGCCGTCAACTACCGAGCAGGCAGAAATGCACGAGCTAACTAGCAGAGTAATGACAGCAATGGACAGGCTGCCCGCCAAAGAAAAAGCTGTGCTAGAGGGAATTTATTTAAAAAGTGCTACCGCTAACGAGGTTGCTAGTATTTTAGATGTCAGCGCGGCGCATATCTATAGATTGCAAAAAAGCGGTATCAGGCGCGTTCGCGGAATGCTGGCTAGATTTATTCACAACTGGTAATTAAAAAGTAAATATATAGTAAATTTTAACGAAAATGAGAGCTAATTAATAATAATTGGCTCTCATTTTATAATATGCGAAGTATTTTTTTAGCAGCAGGATTGGATTTTATAGCTAGAGATTTAGGTTTTGCGGAGGAAAAAATTAATGGATAAGCGCAAGCTGCAAAAAAATCATATCAAGGCGGCGCGCGAGTGGCTGAGTGCAGCAGAAAATTCATTAGATGTGGGTAATGATGTAATAAGCGATTTAAAATTGATGCTCGCTAAAGCCGAGCTATCTAATATTAAACTAACGCCAAAAAGCCAAAGAATAAAGAATTTATTAAAAAAAATAATGCCGGCAGCGGCAGCCGTATTGCTAGGCGCAGGCTTTTATCTGTGGCAGGGCGAAGAAAAAGCAGTAAAAAATCCGCCGACAGCTGCCACTTTGCCGCCGCCTAGTAAAGTAGAAAAAGCTTTGCCGATTGCTCCGCCAGCAGCAGAAAAAAAGGAAGATACAGCTATTAAGGAAGAGAAAGAAACGGTAGCGGCTGTTGTAGAGGAAAATAAAATCACAAATAAAGCTGTAGCTACAGTAAATGAAGTAAAAGAGCCTGTACCGGCTAAAATTAACGACAGTCCTAAGGAGGAAAAAAATATGCCTAGTCCTGAAATGCAGCAATTAATGCAGTCGGCAGGAAAAGTTTTGCGTAAATGAGGCAAAATGATATATACTGTAGGTTAGGGAATTTAATTTACTGCCAAAACCATTTGGGAGGTTTGACTTTTGAAGAAAAATAAAAAATATCTCGTGCTGGCAGCGATGATAGCAACGAGTTTTACAGCTGTTCCCTATGCAGCAGCTGAAGAAAGCAATGTAAATACCGCCATAACGGAGGCGGCTGGAGAAAATGCGGCCAATTGGGCAAAAAATCGTCCGCAGGAAAATGCTATTGAGGAAGTCGGTAAAGCATACGAAGGTCAGACGATAGTAGACACGGTATTTGAAGGCACGACAAGCGTCACCGAGGCTACCGCTAAGGCCGCGCTTTCTATGCGCACTGGCGATATGCTTACCATGCAGGGAGTAGCTAAAGACCGCGAGGCTATCTATAATACCGGCTATTTTTATGATTTATATCCCACCTTTGAGCAGGTGCCGGAGGGCGTAGTTTTAACCTATCATGTATTGGAAAATCCGATACTGAAGGAAGTAATTATCGAGGGTAATACTGTTGAAAGCGATGATGTTTTATATCCGCTGATGACATTAAAGACCGGCGAGATTTTAAATAGCCGTACCTTGCAGGACAACGTACAGGCAATTCAGGAGCAGTACCGAAAGGACGGCTATATTTTAGCTAAAATTACTGATTTAAATATCGGTCAGGACGGCAGATTAAAGCTAAAGGTAAATGAAGGCGTATTAGAAGGCTACAAGGTAAAGGGAAATACCAAAACTAAGGATAGAGTAATTTTGCGCGAGATGCGTCAAAAGGTCGGCGAGCCATTTAACTCCAAGCAGGCGCGTCGCAGTATGCAGCGCGTGTATAATCTCGGCTTTTTCGAGGACGTAAACGTCAAAATGAACCCAGGTGTCGAGCCTAACGCTGTAGTTATGGAGCTGGATGTAAAGGAGAAAAATACTGGCTCATTCGGTATCGGTGCCGGCTATAGCAGTCAGGACGGCGTTATCGGCATGGTTAGTATCGGCGATACGAACTTCCGCGGTACAGGCGATGCGATAAATGTTGTCTACGAGGTGAGCGGCGATGACAGCGATGCCCGCGGCTACTCCTTTTCCTATCGCCGCCCATGGCTTGATAGCAAGGAAACATCAGGGACGCTGCGCATCTATAACCGTACCTATGAATACGATGATTACGATACTAACGGTGCATTAAAGCAGGTCTATATGCGTAAATACGCTGGCGGCGAGGTAACTCTTAGCCGCCCGGTTAGCGAGTATTCTACGAACTTTATCACTTTGCGCAACCGCAAGGACGATTATGCTAAATGGATTTCTGATTCGGGCGGCTACAATAACTATGACCACCGCGGCACGCAGTGGTACAAGGATAACTTCGGCACTACGCGCAGCATAACGCTAGAGCATGTAACTGATACGCGTGATAATGTTTATAATCCGACTGAAGGCAGCCGCGTAGGCTTAACCGCTGAATACGGCGGCTTAGGCGGCGACTTTGATTTTACTAAGCTTAGTATCGAAGACCAACGCTATACTAAGGTCGGCCGCAGCCAGGTATTTGCTATGCGCGGTCAATACGGCTGGGGAACGGGCGATTTAACGGAATTTAACCAGTATAAAATCGGCGGTCAGACCAGCTTGCGCGGCTATCGCGAAGACCAATTCCGTGGCTCGCGTATGGCTTTAATGTCCTTTGAATATCGTTTCCCACTGGTGAGCAAGGTTCAGGGCGCACTATTTACTGACTGGGGTGCTGCTTGGGACGGCGGCGCAAGACCAAAAGATATTAAGGGCAGCGTCGGCGTAGGACTATCGCTGAATACGCCACTAGGGCCGCTGCGCCTAGACTATGGTCGCGGCAAGGATGGCGGACGTATGCACTTTACGGTCGGCGGCTCATTCTAATCTAGATGAAAATAAAAAAATTTGGCGGCATATTCACGCTGTGCATAGCGGTGCTAGGAATTTTAAGCCCAGCAGCTATTGCCGCAAGCTTTGACAGCCGCATAGATACAGTTACCGCCGTGGTTACGGCGGATAGTAATCTGCCGCCGCTCGTTAAATCGCGCATGGAGGAAAGCGTTGCCGCTATTGGCAGCCAGCTTTTAACAGGGCAAAAAATAGCTGAGGTGCAGGAAAAACGGCAGGCACAGGAAAAAATAATCAGCGAGGTTTTTGATAAGGTGTTAGTCGGCTACACGGTAACCAAGGTCATAGTAGAGCCGCAAGAAAACGCAGTAGTTACGGTAGAGCTATTGCCGTGGTCTGATACTATAAAAACTGTAACTGTCGATACCACGATAGAAGGAATGTCGCCGCGGATTGAAAAGCTGGCACAACAGGATTTATTAGGTGCAGACGAGGTTTTTAAAGAGGCCTTAACCGGATTGCCGCTAGCGGCAACTGATTGGACTAACGGTGTACTAAAGCATCGGCTAAATTCTTTTTTAGCAGAGCATTTGCCAGAGTTTCGTGCCGATTTTGAGCTTGAGCCGGCAGCTAATACCAAAGTAACGCTTACGGTTTATCCTAAGCTTCCCGTAGTACGCACCGTGGATTTATCCATGCGCTCCGATACTGTGCCAAATTTTTCGCTATTAAATCATAGAAGCTTTATGCAGGACAATGTAAATGATTTAGTTGGTGTGCCGGTAGCCTTTGTCGCGCGGCACAAAGAAGAATTAGCGGCTGAATTTGCCCGTGCGCTAGATGCAATGCCTGACTTTAAAGCAATTTCCTTAAAAACTACCGTCAATTATGAGGCTGCTGAACGGCTAAAGCTAATGAGCCGTTCCGATACCGCCAAGTTTCGTTTTCGTCTTACCGGCTGGCAGGACATTGGCCGTGATGAAAGAAATCATCACCGCAAGGACGATAATTTAAATTTTCGCTTTCATGCCGGCGTTATGCTGAATAATGAAGAGGAGCTATTGGCTCTCATTGATATTATGCCGCTCGCGGCGGATTGGAACTGGCAGCTAGGCTATAAGCGGCAGCTAAACTCATTTCTTAGCGGCAATGTTCGCTATGATATGCGAAAAAAACGCTTTATCCTAGGCACGGCAGCAAGGCTTTTACCTAAATGGCAACTGCGTTATGAATATCGCTGGGCTGACAGTGTAGGCGAAACGGCTCTAGGTTACAAGCTCCACGATTTTTTAGCGTTAGAGTATGCTATAGACAATCACCAGCGGTGGCTTAGATTAATCGGTAATTTTTAATCGCAATTTAAATTTTATCTAATGGATTTTGCTTGAATAAGCAAGGGCAGTTTGTTATAATTAGCCATGGTATAATGCGTAAAGCCAATTATTTTCCCTGTAGGGATAAAGGAGAAAAAGAAAATGGTTAAACTTCAGAAAAAACAAGTAAAAATTATTAGCGTGCTTATCGCGCTAGTATTTGTCGGCTCAGTAGTAGCACTTGCTCTTACCCAGACAGGTTCGGGTATAGCTAATGCCGCTAGCAGCAATGTCGGTGTAGTTGACTACAATCAGATTATGAGCTCGCATCCTGATGTACAGAAGGCCAGCACCGAGATGCAGACTGCTGTACAGGACGCACAAAAAGAGTTTGAGGAAAAATCCGCTAACATGAACGATAACGAAAAGCGAGATTACTACCAGCAGACCCAGCAGCGTTTGCAGCAGAAAAATTTAGAATTAATGGAGCCGATTACCAAGAGCGTTGAGGACTCTGTAAAGAGCGTTGCCGAGGCAAAGGGACTATCCGTAGTACTAGAAAAGGGTGCAGTAGTCTATGGCGGCACGGATATTACTCAGGACGTTATTAAAAAAGTCAGCAAATAAAGAGTCCTACGGGGACGCTTGAAGCCTATATGAGCCTTATAGTACCGAGCCATGTGTGTGCTCGGTACTACTTTTAGGCTAAGAATGCTAGGAGGGTACAATAGGTGGAAAACGATAAAGACCCACGGACGGATACTAAAAAGCGCACAAAGATAATAGTCGGTGCTGTCTTTGCGCTAGCAATAATCGCTATGGGCGCAGTGTTGTTTCGCAGCCTTATGCCGGTCGATAATACTAAAAATGCTAAGGAATATATTGATACCGGCATTGTAGACTGGAGTAAAATTATTACGGCGCATCCCGATTATAAAAAATACGAGGATTTAAAGAGCAAGTGTGCGGTGCTAGAATTAGAAGCTCAAGATGTAGACGATATTTTGACAGTTAGTGCACCCACCCTTGATACTAAGCCGTTTGATGATGCTGTGTGGCAAAAAAATGCTGCTGATATTATCGGTGCTAGAGCTGAGCTAGAACGAAAAAGCAAGAAGCTAGCGGCAGACTATCGGGCGGCAACCAAAGAGGACTATGAAAAAAGGCGCGCTGCTATTGACGGCGAATATTTAAACGCAATACTCAACATCAATGTAAAGCTTGATAATCAGGCAGCTATGCACAATCCTTTAGATAATAAGGACAGTATAAAAAAAGAACGCGAAGAGTGGCTAGAGGAGCGCGAAAATCTAAAACATGAGCGCGGCAGGCGGCAAATGGAGCTAGCTAATGCCTACGAAGCCGAGATCAAGGACTATGTAAATAGCAAAATGGCACCGGAGATAAAAAAATGGCAGGAAAGCCTGCCCGCTAAGCACGCTGAGCAGGCTGCCGATATGGCGGCAAAAAAGTCGGCGGCAGATAAAAGAAATGCTGATGCTATGGCAGCCCAGCTAGAATTAGCGCAGAAGGTACAAGCGCGCGTGACAGCGCGGCAAACGCTGGCGCAGAAAAAGTCAGAGCTAGCGGCTCTTGAGGTGCATATTTTAAATGATATTGCCGGCAAGGCGGCAAAGGTGGCAATACTGCATCATTTGACGCTTATTGTAGTACATCACCCGAAAACCTTAGCTGATTTTGCACCTGATTTCGGTTTAACCAATATAAATTCTACTAGCAGTGTGGCAATCGGCTTAAAAACCATTGATGTAACTGATGAGCTAGCGACTGAGGTCGGCACGATTTCAGCTAGTGAATAGATACCTATAGAAAGAAGAGATTATTTTCCATGAAATTTAGTAAAAAAACTACGGTGGCAGCCTTAGCTGTACTAGCTTCGACGTTGCTATTAAGCGGCTGTGGTCAGGTTAAAATAGGCTATATTGACGGTGCTAGAGTTACCAAGGAAGCCCCGCAGATAAAAGCAATTGTCGATGAAGGCAACCAAAAGCTTGAGGCGGCACAAAAGGAGTCAGAGGAGGATTTTAAGAAAAAGACAGAAGAAAATCCAAACATGAGTGCCGAGGATGCGCAAAAGCTCCAAAGCGATGCTCAGCGCAAATTGCAGGGCTTAAATCAGTCCTATGCCTTGCAGCTCCGCCAGCGGCTTGATGTAGCTCTCGGCGAGGTTTCTAAAGAGAAGAAATTAGATGCTATCGTAAATAACAGCGAGGAGCAGCCGACTGCCGTCAGCGGTGCGATTGATATTACCGATGAAGTTATTAGCAAGCTACAGTAAGGTGGTTAAAAATGAAAATGACGCTAAAGGAAATTGCTGCCGCAATCGGCGGCACAGTAATCGGCGATGAAACTATCGAGATACAGGGCTTAGACAATATCGAGGGCGCAACTAGCCGCGATTTAACCTTTGCTGTAGAGCCGCATATCGAGGAGGCAAAAAAAACCAATGCCGCTGCCGTTATGCTCGCAAAAGATATAGCTGATTTTCCAAAAACAAAATTGATTGTCGCTGAACCGCGGGCAGCCTTTGCCAGGCTTTTAGAAATATTTACGCCTAAGCTTGACATTCCTGTAGGAATTAGCGATAAGGCATATATCGGCAGAGATGTGCAAATCGGACGCAACGTGCGCATTATGCCTATGGCGGTAATTGATGACCATGCTATTATCGGTGACAATGTTACGCTTTATCCGCATACCTATATCGGTCAGTATGCAGAGGTTGGCGATGACAGCATTATTTATTCTAGCGCGACCGTGCGCGAGCATTGCAAGGTCGGCAAACGCTGCGTTATTCATAGCTCGGCGGTTATCGGCTCGGACGGCTTTGGCTTTACAACTAAAGACGGCGTTCACACGAAAGTACCGCAGGTCGGCAATGTGGTGTTAGAGGACGATGTGGAAATCGGCGCGCATGACGGCATTGACAGAGCGGCTATGGGCTCGACTGTTATCGGCAAGGGTACGAAGATTGATAACCTAGTGCATATTGGTCATAACTGCAAAATCGGGGCAAACTGCCTTATCGTGGCGCAGACAGGAATTTCCGGCTCGACTACGGTCGGTCATAATGTAACCTTTGGCGGACAGGTCGGCACGGTCGGTCATATAAATATTGGCGCAAACTCTGTGTATGCAGCACGTTCGGGAATTATTGCCGATATGCCCGAAGGCGTATTCTGTGCGGGCTTTCCCGTGCAGTCGCATACTGAGTGGCTAAGAATGCAGGCAACGATGAAGCATTTGCCGGAGCTTAATAAAAAAATAAAAATGCTAGAGAAAAAACTAGCCACACTAGAGAAATAAAAATCGCCTTCCTTTTTAGGAAGGCTTTATTTAAATAAAGGGGGATAAAGATGCTATCCTACTATTTTATGAAATTTATTAGTATGGCTGCCTGCTTATTGCCGCGCGGCTGCTGTGAAATATTAGGGCGCGCTTTAGGAAGCTTTGCCTGGATTTTTGTACCCAAGAAACGAAAGCTATTAGCCAAGCAGCAAATATTAGACTGCTTGAAGGTTGATGAAAAAACCGCGGAGCATATCGCTAAGGAAAGCGCGGTGCGCTTTGGTACAATGCTGTTTGAGGTACTGCGCTTTCCAGTAATTAAAAAAAATATCAGGGACTATGTGCGTATCGAGGGCTTAGAAAAATTGGAGCAGGGCATGAAGGACGGCAAGGGTGCAATAATAGCGGCGGCGCACAGCGGCAATTGGGAGTTAATGGGCGGAGCTTTTGCCTTGGCCGGTATTCCGCTAGTGGGCGTAGCCATGAAACAAAAATCATCGGGGTCGGATAAATTTATCAACGAGTACCGCACACTTATCGGTATGCATATAACTTATAAAACCAGCGTGCGGGAAATGTTTGCTATGCTCAAAAAGGGCTGGGCTATCGGACTTATCATGGACCAGGATACGAGCCTGCATGACGGCGTAGTGCTAGACTTTTTCGGCCAGCCTACTAACTGTGCCGTGGGCGCGGCATCAATGGCAAGATTTCAAAATGTGCCGATATTTACTTCCTTCATGCATCGCCATAGTGACGGCACGCATACCTTAGTAGTCGGCGGCCCTTACTATGTAGAAAAAACGGACGATAAAAAGGCGGATATAAAGCGCACTACGCAAATTTTAACCACCGAGATTGAAAAGCACGTCCGCAAATATCCTGAGGAATGGTTTTGGCTGCATGACCGTTGGAAATCGCTGCGCGAAAATTAAAGCTTTATAGTGAGGAGGAGGGCTAAGCTATGGATTTTGTAAGTGTGCCGATTATAGAAATGCTGCTGTTAGTGATAATGTTTTTATCGCTGTTTATTGAAATTAAAACCGGCGGTATGGGAGCAGGCATTTTGCTAGGCATCGTAGCAGCCGGAGTATTTTGGGGCAGCCAATACATAAAAGGATTAGTCGACCTCTATCAGATAGCAATTTTTTTTGTGGGCATTATCTGTATAGGTGTAGAAATTTTGCTGCCGACAGTGGGACTGCTCGCCGGTGTCGGTGTGGCGGCAATGCTTTACAGCATTGTGTTGGCATTAGGCGGCGATATAAATGCTCTCTATGCTATGCTTATTTCGTTAGCCGTAGCGATTTTTATATTTATCGTTATATTAAAGCATTTGCCGTCAAGCAGGCTGTGGAATAAGCTAGTGCTGAAGGACAGCACCAGCGATGAAAAAGGCTTTGTAAGTGCCGCCGAACATAAAAATCTTATTGGCAAGGAAGGTGTGGTGCTATCGGATTTGCGCCCCGCAGGCACAGCCCTTATTGATAAAATACCTGTCGATGTAGTAAGCGAGGGACGCTTTATCAGCAAAGGAACTACCATTGTAGTTATCGCTGCCTTCGGCAGCCGCGTGGTAGTACGGGAAAAGTAAATAATTATAAATATAAAATAGACCTTCTAAAGTCAGACTTAAAAATCTAATTTTAGAAGGTCTATTTATTATAAGCATTTACGCACCATATCGGGATTATCTAAAGCCATAGTTAGAAGCCGACTCAATACTCCGGTGTAGCCACGTCCTAGCATTTTAGCTTTTTCTAGAGTATCATGTGACAGCCGTATGGAAACTAACTCTTTTTTTCTCGCTTTGCGTTGTTTCTCTGCCGCGATAGCAAACGCCCTGTATTGTTCTTCAGTAAGCTTTGGTGCGTCATCGTCATAGACAATTTCCCGCCCCATAGCTTCACGAATACGCTTTTTTTGCTCCTTACTGGGTTTTTGTCCCACCTTCACAGTCATTTTACGAATTGCCATAGTATAACCTCCTTTCTCTAGCGTTTGCTTTTCTGGCTGATATAAGCCGAATAGCATTGTTTTCGGGTCTTTCTGTGAATACTACAAAAAGCACATCCTCCACTTTGCCAATAGTAATATATCTATCTTCATTAATGCTGTGTACCTCATCATAGTATTCAATTCGAGCAGCATCACCAAAAACTAGCCCTGCATCCTCAAAGCAAATTCCATGTTTCTGCAAGTTTATATTGTTTTTGTCCTCATCCCACTCTAGTGAGTATTCTTCATTTATCATAAATATAGTATAGCATTTTGTATTACAAAATACAATATAGCACTTATTTTATGTATTTCTATAATTTTGCGATAAAAATGCTTGACCGTTAGTCACTACCGCTTGCTATAGTAAAAGCAGTTAAATAATTTTTATAGATAAAGGAGCAACGCACATACAGACTTATTTTGTTCCTGAATATGTAAAGCAGATTGCCGCTAAGCTGACTGATTTTTATAATGCTAATCTAAAGTAAGCGGCTATAAATTTTCATATAAATCCCTTCATTCTATGCTATAATAAATTGTGTAAATGATTATGGCATTAAGAAAGAAGGGATTTTATGTTAGGACTAATAAGTTCAGGATTTTTTATTGTACTCTTAATAATCTTGGTAATGGTTTTTCTGCATTTTGTGCCGCTAGGGCTATGGATTTCGGCACTGGCTGCCAATGTCCATGTCAGCATTATGACACTGGTCGGTATGCGTATGCGCCGTGTGCCGCCCAGCAAAATAATTTTGCCGCTGATTAAGGCAAATAAGGCCGGCTTATCGGTGCAGGTAAATCAGCTTGAGGCGCATTATCTAGCCGGCGGCAATGTTGATAAGGTGGTTGATGCGCTGATTGCTTCGCACCGCGCACAAATTCCTCTGCCGTTTGAGCGGTCAGCAGCGATTGATTTAGCGGGCCGCGATGTGCTTGAGGCGGTTCAGATGAGCGTAAATCCTAAGGTTATTGAAACTCCGGTAGTATCAGCAGTGGCTAAAAATGGTATTGAGCTAAAGATAAAGGCGCGCGTCACGGTGCGCGCTAATATTGATAGGTTAGTCGGCGGTGCCGGCGAACCGACTATTATCGCGCGTGTCGGCGAGGGCATAGTAACAACGGTCGGTTCGTCTGCTAGTCACAATGATGTACTCGCTAATCCTGATGATATTTCTAAAACAGTGCTAGGAAAAGGCTTAGATGCCGGCACGGCATTTGAAATCTTATCTATTGATATTGCCGATGTCGATGTCGGCCGCAATATCGGTGCTGAGCTGCAGACTGACCAGGCCGAGGCAGATAAACGCATCGCGCAGGCAAAGGCGGAGGAACGCCGCGCTATGGCAGTTGCCAAGGAACAGGAAATGAAGGCCTACACGCAGGAAATGGAGGCAAAGGTGGTCGAGGCGCAGGCAGAAGTGCCGCACGCTATGGCGCAGGCTCTCCGCGAGGGCAAGCTAGGGGTTATGGATTACTATAATCTAAATAATGTGCAGGCGGACACCGATATGCGCAATGCTATAAGTAATAGCGGCGAAACGGTAAAGCCGACAGTCCCGACTAAGTGAGGTGGGATAAATGGATTTTTTAGGTATACTGCTATTTCTGTTAGTCACTGTCATTATTGATAGAATTGACAGCAAAAGGAACACACCGCCTAGGAAAAATCCACTGCCGCGGCAGCCGCGGCACACACCGATAGAAATACCAGAGCTAAAGAATGAGCCGCGCCGTACTGATAAGCTTGTTTATCAGGAGCATGAAACGGTAAATCTTGAGGAGCAGCTAAAGAAGCAGGCGGAGAAGGCAAGGCTTCGCGAGCTCGAATTAGAGAAAAAACGCCGCGAGGAAAGAACGCGGCAGCTAGAAATAGAAAACTATGAGCGGGCGGCTAAGCTAAAGCCTGTCAAAACTCTCCTAAGACCGCGGATTTTGCCGCCGCTAAATCCCATGACCGTGCGCGATGCGGTGGTGCTGTCAGAGATTATTGGGAGGCCTAAGGCTTATCGCCGCAAATAAAATATAAGCATTTAAAAACTTCTGCTATGGCAGGAGTTTTTTATTTTTGCCGCGAAAATTATGGGTAAATTATTTGCGGAGGGGATAGCTGTGCCAATGTTTAAAAAATCAATGCTGATACTAGCGGTAATAGTTATGGCGGCACTCGGCGGTACTGTTTATGGTCTGTACGGCAGAGAAAGTGCTGTGCCGCTGTCGGCTGGGGAAAATACGACTGAAACGCAGACGGCAAATAATATAACGGTCTATGTAACGGGCGCGGTGAATAAACCTAGCGTAGTATCGCTAGCTGAAGGCTCAAGAGTAGTAGATGCTGTAAATGCCTGCGGCGGCTTGCTGCCAACGGCTGATAGTGAAAAAGTAAATATGGCGCAGGAGCTAAAGGACGGCGGTCAGGTGCGCGTGCCAGAAAAATCTGTTGCGGCAAACGATAGTAAAGCTGCTGGCAATGGCAGCGCAGCTAAAAATGACAGCGGCTTAGTAAATATAAATACCGCCGATGAAGCGGCACTAGACACTCTGCCAGGGATTGGTCCGGCAATGGCCAAACGCATTATCGAGTATCGGCAAAACGAGGGCGCGTTTCAAAGTATCGAGGATATAAAAAATGTCAAGGGGATTGGCGAGGCAAAATTTAATAAAATGAAGGATAAAATCTGTATTTAAAATTTGGAAATGGCGGCAGCGACTATGAAAATTGGTCAGTATCAGGAAGGCTTTCTAATCGGCATATTGCTAGCTTTATCTAGCGGAATATTTATTGCCGCTGATATGGATTTAGCTTTGACTATGGCAGGACTTTTGGTTCTGCCATTATTATTATTGGCAGCTATTGTCTGCGTACTGAAAAATTTTAAATATACCTGGCTATTATTCTTAGCCCTATTTTTTTTACTAGGAGCAGTGCGCTATCAAAGTGCGGCAGAAATTCCCACGACCGATATAGCCAATTTTTCTAGCAGCGATATAAAAGTGACAGGGATACTTATTGAGCCAGTACGGCTTACAACCGACAGCCGCGGCGAAACAAAAGCGCGCTATACGGTAGATGTTACGGAGATAAAGCAAGGCGCGGCAGCGGTAAAGGGGACGGGCGGACTTTATATATACGCTAAAATTTCTGCCGAAAATTCTAATATCGCTTTTCCGCAAATCGGTGATAAAATAACGGCTAGCGGCACGCTTAGAGTGCCGCGCGGCTATAAAAATCCTGGTCAGCTAGATACAAATTTATTACTAAAAAGCCAGGGTATAAGCGGCAGTTTAAGCTGCGGCAAACGTCCCATAAAAATTGAGTCGCAGGAAGGGCATAGCTTTATGCGGTGGATTTTCGGTGTGCGGGCGCATTACTTAAAATCTATGGAGCAGGTCATGCCGAAAGCCGATGCGGCGGCAATTTTTGCCATGCTCTTTGGCGGCTATGAAGGGATAAATGAGCAGCTGGTAGATAGCTTTACAGTTACGGGCATCGTGCATATATTATCGGTTTCAGGCTCGCATATAAGCCTTATTGCCGCGGTTATGGCGTGGCTCGGACTGATTTTTAGACTGCCGCGCAAGCTAACGGCAATTCTAGTTATTGCCATAATTATTATTTACAGTATGCTGGCAGGCTTAGTGCCGCCAGTTATCCGTTCGGGCATTATGGGCGCGCTTTCCTTTGCCGCAGTGGCGTTAGGACGCGAAAAAGAGGCAAGAAGAATACTTTTAATAACAGGCTTAGTCATGCTGCTGATTAGTCCCTTGCTATTATTTAATATCAGCTTTCAGCTGTCCTTTATGGCAACGGCAGGACTATTATATATTGCGCCTAATATTCGCAAAATTATAGAACGTCTGCCGCTAAGTACCGCTATAGCCATGAACTTAGCCATAACGATAGCGGCGACACTATCAACGCTCCCTATTATCGCTTGGTATTTTAATGTTTTATCGCTGTCGGCACTAATTGCTAATCTAGTGGTTGTGCCGATAGTAGAGCTAATAATTATTTTAGGCTTAGCCGCAGGAATTTTGGCATTGCTGCCATTAATTGGCAGCTTGGTGTTTATGTTAGACAGCCTGCTCTTAGGCATAGTGTTTGAGCTTACTAAAATTTTAGCTGCTATCCCCTACAGTCAAATTTATATGCCCTCACTTAGCCTAGCAATCAGTATGCTTTATTATTTGCTGCTGGCAGGCTTGGCACTAGATAAAAAGTATTTAGCAGGCAGGCGAGATAAAATATTTTTGCTGTTAGCAGCATTAATAGTATTTAATGTCAGCTACAATTTAATAAAACCGCCAGTAATGACCATGCACTTTATTGATGTCGGTCAGGGCGATGCGGCACTCGCGATAACGCCGCAGGGACATGCGTTTTTATTTGATACTGGCGGTACGCGTGACGATTTTGATGTCGGGGCAAAGGTGGTTTTGCCCTATTTGCGGCATTATGGCATTACTAGGCTTGATGGGATATTTTTAACCCATGCCCACGAAGACCATGCCGCCGGTGCAGGCAGCCTTTTGCAAAAAATACCGGTAAAAGCAGTTTTTACTGCCGCTGAAGGCAGGGACGAATATGCCAAGGCTATGGGACTAAGCACGGCAAGTCCTTTGCTATATAAATTGACGACAGTAAAACAGGGCGAAACATTTAGCCTTGACGGACTAAAAATAGAGGTACTGTTTGCGTCGCAAAATATAAAGGCTGGCAACGAGGCATCGAATGTTTACCGCATAAGCTACGGCAAGGCAAGCTTTTTAATAACTGGCGATATTACCGCCGACAAGGAAAAGGAAATGCTGTCTAGCGGAATAAATGCCTCCGCTACCGTCTTAAAAGCGGCACACCATGGCAGCGACACTAGCAATAGCAGGGAGCTGTTAGCCGCCGTAAAGCCCGACTACGGTATATTTTCGGTGGGCAAGGATAATTCCTTTGGTCATCCAAAGGCGGAAATCTTAGAACGTTATCAAAATAACAATATAAAAACCTATCGCACTGATAAAGACGGCGCAATAATTTTTATTACTGACGGTGAAAAAATCAGCATAGAAACCTATGAAAATAGAAAATAACAAATTACTGTCTTTACGGGGGGGACTTGCATGTTAAAATTATACTATAATTTTAACTAAATGCGGACAGGGAGGTTTCTATATGAAAAAGATAGCGGCAATATTGCTGTTGTTTTCATTTGTAATGGGATTGGGCTTTTCAATTACTGCCGAGGCGGCAAGCAAGCCGGTGCTGAGAGCAGCGGAGCGCGAGATGAGAAAGCAGAAGGATTATGACCCGTCAGATTTATATCAGCGTGCGCACCGCTTAATTTACGGTAAAAAAAGACAGCTGGGTCCTGACGGTCGCACGCGTATAGCAGTAGTAATTACTGGCGACGAGCGCATGATGATTGAGGACGGAGCTAAAAATAAAATTTATGAACAATTAAGAGAAAAGTTCCCGTGGGAAAATTTTGCCGTCATCAAAGGAACAGACGTTATGACTAGGCTGTTAGAGCGCGAAGAAAGAATTTATGCTAGTGAACGGGAAAAGGTTGTAGGCTCAGTCGCTAAGGATTTAAGCCATGATACCGACGGTGTTAAGCTTAACGAGCGTGCGCCGCGCGGCTTTGCCGATTTAGTTTTAAAAGATTATGTAGATGTAGGACGTGCCGGCAAATATGACTATATATTTGCCTTGACGCTAAATAATGGCAACTTTGCTAAAGTTGAAGAACATAACTTTATTGTTTATCATAGCACTACAATAAAACAAAGTATAAACGTAAGAGTGCGTTTAGTAGATGTGAATGCTGGAAATTATGCCTATAGAAATGATATGAGTGTAGAAGGCAAGGAACATAACGCTATGGGCAGTCTAGTAAAGCGCAGTGTAGCCCGCATTATGCAAGAGGCGATGAATGATATTGAAATAGTCGGTCTAGATGATGAAGAATAAATAGATTTACCCTGCTAATGGCAAATGCTGTTAGCAGGGTTTTTCTATAATTTAGCTTGTTTTAGTCAAAACAAAACTATATAATAGCAAGTAAAAGAAATATTAGGAGCGTTATAGTTGCTAGAAAAGTTAAATTTTACCTATGATGAATATAAATTAAAGATAGAGCTAGAAATGCGCGATAGAAAGCTTTTTTACCGCGTACAGCACGCTGATGAAATAGCAGAATTTACTGAGCTAGAGGGCGGCAGGCGGTATTTAAGGCGGCTTGAGAAAATTCATTTAGAAACGTGGCGCGCCAGCTATCAGCCGGAAATTCCTCCGACAGTGCATAATTTGTGGCGGCTCGGCTTTGTCAGCAAAAAATTCGGTCGCCGCCGCATTGTAGGCGATAGTGCCTATCCTACGGCATGGGCGGCATTTATCGACCTTTTAAATGAGTTGCCGGGAGTAGAAATTCACAAGGTGCGCCAGCTTGAGCAGGTATCACTTATTCTCCATGACACTATGGAAAATCCAGGCGGCAATATTTATCTGCCTAAGCAAAGAGAAATACCACTTACGGAAAAGCTCATTATAAACCGCGGCAAGCATCTGCTGGTATTTACGCGGCATAAACAAGGAATAGGCACGGAGCGTCATGCCTATGACTCAGTATTAAATGTTCCTTTGCTATTAGAGCGTATCGCTGCCGCGGCGGCAGATTTTAGCCGTCAGACTGATACCTTAGCCGATGATTTTTTGCCGCAGGTCGAGTGGCGATTTATCTGGCATGACGGTACGGAAAATTGCGGCTCGTATACGCTTAAAGGCAAGGATATGCCGCCAGCTTGGCAATCACTTATCGCGGAAATTGAAAAGTTTACGGGCAATGTCCGCAGTCGTTTATTTTAAGGAGAAAATATGTACACTCTAAATTCTAATTCTTTTAAAGGTATAACGCCGAAAATCCATGAGGAGGCATTCGTTGCACCGCAGGTATTTGTCTCAGGCGATGTCCGCGTAGGCAAATGGTCGAGCCTTTGGCCGGGCGTAGTAGCGCGCGGCGATGTAAACTATATCGAGGTCGGCGAGTGTACTAACGTGCAGGATTTAGTCTGCCTGCATGTAGCTGACGAAAATCCGTGCATTATCGGCGACTATGTAACTATCGGTCATGGTGCGGTGGTGCATGGCTGTGAGATTGCCGACCATGTTTTAATCGGCATGAATGCTACAGTATTATCAGGCGCGAAAATCGGCCGCGGCTCGGTAATTGCCGCCGGCGCACTGGTAAAGGAAAATATGGTAGTTCCCGAAAACTCGCTGGTGGTCGGCGTGCCGGGCAAGGTAGTGCGCACGCATGATTTAATCAAAACCATTCACGCACAGGCAATAAAATATAAATGCGAATGGGCTATCGGCTACGGTGTAAAGCCTGATATTGAAGGCGAACGCTATCACGGCGAAAAAATAATTTAAAGTAAAATCCCTCCATTAGTATCGCTATTGGGAGGGATTTTTTAGGAGCAACGATGAAAAATGAAGGTCTTAGACAGGCGGTAAAGGCATTTTCAATTCTAGGCGGTATGGGAATTTATCTAGTAGTATTTGTCGGTATCTGCGGCTTTTTAGGAAGCCTTGCCGATAGCTACTATAATCTAGGCAATGTAGGAAAATTAATAGGAATTATAATAGGTTTTCCTGCTGCAATTTATACCATTTATCGCCAGCTAAAGGGCGGCAACATTATATAAAGTTTCAAAATGCGATAAATTTTTAGTTATTCAGCTTAGTTATAAAAAAATGTTTAAAAAGGCTTGTAAAGTAGTAGGCAATCTAATATAATAGTCATTGCGACCAACTACGATAAATCAATATTATTAGTTTATCGTAGGATAAATAGATTTTATTTATCGCATAAATATATATAGACCTTACTGATTTTAATATTTTCGGTAAAGGATTTTATACGTTTATGTCGAAAGTAAACTAAAGAAAGTATTTAGTTTCACAAAAACTAATGCTTTGGTCGAGAAAGTATTCAGCTATGGCGGTTTCGCTAGAGGAGGAATATGAAGGAAACTTTACTGTTATTTGTAAGGCGCATGGCGATAAGCCTTGTAGTGCTGACGGTAATGATAGGCAGTCTGCTAGCTGCTAGAGGCGAGCTTTATCTAATCGGTGCGCTATTTTTAGGCTATGTGGCATCGCTGGTGTTTATTTGGAATATGGCATATCGCTTGTGGAGAATTGCCGCGGCGGCAACTGGTGCTAAACGGCATATGCTGTGGGGATTTATACTAAGGCTTATGGTACTTTTCATGGTGCTTTTGGTCGCCGTACAAATTTCCTCGCAGGTCTTTGGCATAGTGGCACTAGGCTTTATTCTTTGCTATGTATGTGCGATAGTCCAGCTAATCATTATAAATTTCAGTAAAAAGTAACTCAGGTTTTTCCTGGGAGGGAGGTTGAGGTATATGCATGAAATCGGTGTTCGCGAAGTAGTGCAGTTTGCCGGCTTTACCTTTAACTGGGAGACACTTTGCATGACGTGGCTTACAATGGCAATCGTTATTCTTATTGCATTTTTAGCAACTCGCAGCCTGTCACTGGTGCCGAGTGGCTGGCAGAATGTGGTAGAGATGATTGTTTTGTGGCTGCATGAGCAGATTGATGCAATGATGGGCGAGCGCGGACGTTTCCTTGCGCCGTTTATCGTATCGCTGTTTATGTTCTTGCTAGTGTCGAACTGGCTAGGTCTGGTGCCAACTATGGCATCGCCGACAAATGACTTGAACACCACATTAGGTCTTGCCTTACTGGTTATTGTATTAGTACATGTATTAGGCATTCACATGAAGGGCGGGCATTACATTGCCCATTTCTTTCAGCCAACGCCGGTATTTGTAGTAATCAATGCCATTGAGGAAATTGCCAAGCCCATAACGCTGGCGTTCCGTCTATTCGGCAACATTTTGGCAGGCGAGATACTTATAATCGTTTTGCTAAAGCTCATGCCGATTTGGATGCCTGTTCCGGCTGTCTGCTGGCTCGCATTCAGTATCTTTATCGGCGGAGTTCAGGCAGTAATCTTTACTATGCTGTCAATGGCATACTTAGCTAATGCAGTTAAGAGTGAAGAAAATTCGTAAGTCTTTATTTTTTAAGGGTAGATTTAAGGAGGATTTTTTAAATGGAAAACGCAATCATGGTAGCAGCTGCTTTAATCGGTGCAGGTATCACGATGGGACTGGCCGCAGTCGGTGCAGGCTTAGGCGATGGTATGGTAACGAGCCGTTTCATCGAGGGCATTACCCGTCAGCCCGAGGCTAAGAACACGCTCTTTACGAATACGCTTATTTCTGTAGGTCTTATCGAGGCAATGGCAATCATTGCAACGGTTATCGCCCTCATCATGCTCTATGCTAACCCGCTCATCAAATAATTTATTTGATGAACCGCTAAAAAAGGGGGCATAGTAATTGATAGAGTTAAACGCAACATTTTTCGCGCAGATTCTAAACTTCCTCATCTTAGTCGGTATCCTGCGTCTGGTCGCCTATAAGCCGGTAGTACGCATCCTAAAGGAGCGTGCTGATAAAATTCAGGAAAGCCTAGACAAGGCCGATAGCGATGCTAAAGAGGCAGACAGGCTCTTAGCGGAGTACAAGGCTAAAATCACCGAGGCAAACCTAAAGGCTGACGAGATTATCCGCAACGCTGAAAAGCGCGCCGCAGAATATCGCGAGGCTCAAGAGGCTGAGGTTAAACGCCAGATTGAGGATAGGAAAAAAGCCGCTGAGGCTGATATTGAGCGCGATAGAGCTAGGGCAGTAGCCGAGCTTAAAGGGCAAATGGTAGCATTATCGCTCGCCGCTGCCGGCAAAATCATCTCAAAGAACATCAGTGAAGAGGATAACGAGCAGATTATTTCTGAATTTGTTAATAAACTCGATAAAGATAAGATTGGTGAGTTGCCATGCTAAATGTACAGCTTGCACGCAAATATTCTACCGCGATTTTTGAAATCGCCAAGGAAGAAGATAAGCTCGTGGAGTATGGCGAAGAACTATCAGGCGTAGTCGAGGCATTAAAAAATGTACCGAGTGCGCTAAATTTTCTAGCTAATCCGCAGGTCGAAACTAAGACGAAAAAAGAGCTTTTGCAAAAGATTTTTGCTAAAAGGCTCACTCAAAATCTCTATAATTTCCTAATGCTATTGGTTGATAAACGCCGCATTGCCCTGCTAGAGGCAATCGAAGCAGACTTTCACCGTCAGAGCAACGAGGCTAGAGGTATTATCGTAGCCGATGTTACCACGGCAAAGACTGCTAGCAAAAATCAGCAAAAGGCTATTCAAAAAAAATTAGCCGCAGTGACAGGTAAAAAAGTAGAGCTTCGTCTGCACGAGGACAGCACCATAATCGGCGGTGTCATTGTAAAAATCGGCGACCGCCGCATTGACGGCAGCGTTGCCGGACGACTTGGAGCATTAAAGAGTGAATTACTTAGTAATTGATGAAACTGGGGTGACAGCGAAGTTATGAAAATGAATCCGGAAGAAATAACAGCCATCATCAAAGACCAGATTAAAAACTACAATGTAGAGCTTAATGTCGATGATGTTGGAACGGTTATCGAAATCGGTGACGGTATCGCCCATATCCATGGCCTCGAAAAAGCTATGGCAGGCGAGCTGCTAGATTTTGGTAACGATATATATGGTCTAGTATTAAACCTAGAGCAGGATAACGTTGGTGCCGTTATTTTAGGCGGCGAAACGAAAATAAAGGAAGGCTCGGAGGTAAAGCGTACCGGCCGTATCATGCAGGTACCGTC
>SAMEA104315428__coassemble_771_pt1 | contig 59956 bp, 52 predicted proteins | sample SAMEA104315428__metabat2_low_PE_031 | metagenome-assembled genome bin SAMEA104315428 (sample SAMEA104315428) | gut metagenome | biome: Monkey gut; feature: monkey-associated habitat; material: faeces | place: China | collected 2013 | reverse complement strand
ATAAAAGACTGTCTGCGCCGCGGCAGTATTGCCGTGTGATAGGGAAATCCTAAGGGCTTTTTAAATAGTGCTGTTACCGCGAACCAGTCAGCAATGCCGCCCACTAACGCCGCCTCGGCACAAAATAGAAAGCCGCTGGCAAAAATATTTTCCCTATGCTCTAAATGTACGCATAGTGCCAGCAAAAATACCAGCAGGGCAAAAAAAAGTGTTTTATCCGCCTTATTCCATTTAGTCCACGGCATTACCCCCACATCCTTTCTGCCAGCGTCACCACTAAATAAAGTCCCATGCCGACTAGCGAGCCGACAATAGCACCGTTTATGCGTATCATCTGCAAATCGTCCTGAACCTTAGCTTCTACGAAATGCACCAGCTCATCATCGCTAAACTCGGCTAGTCGTTCATTTATAATTCCCGCTATCAGTCCGTGATGTTTATTAAGCTCATCGGATAAAAATTCTTTTACATGACAGTCAAAGCGACGCTGCATAGGCTTAGAGCTAATAAAGTCATCCATTCTAGCATCTACAAATTTAGCCACCTGCGGCAGCCAGAATGGATTTTCGCCCTTTAAATTCCACTCCATCCATTTAGACATCATATCTTCAATATCAATCTTAGCTAACAGCTCATCCTTTTTATCGCGTAAAATTTCCTTTAGTCTTGCATCGCGGCTAAATACACGCAGCATAGTTTCTAGTCCAGCCTTTATGCTGGCATAGCCCTCCGTCTGACCACTAAGCATTTTATTTAGCTGATTATTAAGCCGCTCATTTAAAATTTCTAGCAATCGCTCGTCACTTAATCCCATGGTCGATAAAATAAGGGCGCGGCCTAGCGAGTCGCCCTCGTAGCCCTCGCGCAGTCTTTTTATGCGCTCTAATAATACCGCCTGCATTGCCGGTGCAGCTAAAACCTTTTGCCCGATAGTTAAAATGCTATGGACTATTCGCTTAGAGTGCTTTTCCTCTGACATCATACGCAATACATCAGCTAAAACCTCCTCTAAGGCAAATGAGCTGATACCTTCGCGGACAGCCGGTGCTAATTCGGCAGCAATAGCCTTGGTATCCATATCCTCGACCGCTCTTAATAAAACCTCGGCAACAATTGCCTGTACGCGTTCACGGCCGCCGCGATGCTCTAAATAATCCGTCATCAGGCGCGCGGTATTTTCCTTATTTATTACCGCCATGATATTGTCAGGATTTAGCAAATCATCACTAGTAAATTTTACAATCGCTTCCATTATGCGTGCGCGATTGCGCCGCAAAATATCCGTGCGGTATTTTATTCCCAGTGGTTTATGAAATATTGCCGTCACCGCAAACCAGTCCGCTAAACCACCGATAGTTGCCGCCATAAAGCCATGATGAATAAGACCTGCACCAAAGCCCTCTAGTCCGAATGTGCCTAAAAGACCGGCGACACTAATGCCTAGTGCGAGATTAGCCTTATTTTTTTTCTGCAAGACCAAACACCTCAGATTGTACTAACAATTCCCTTTAGATATTCCTTAAACTCTGCACCTAAATCCTCGCGGCGCAGAGCAAACTCTACAGTCGCCTTTAAAAAGCCCAGCTTATCCCCCACATCGTAACGCTTGCCTTCAAAATCATAAGCATACACTGCATCAGTTTTAGCTAGCTCCTTTAGTGCATCAGTCAGCTGCACTTCGCCGCCTTTGCCTGGCTTAGTATTCTTTAAAATATCAAAAATCGTTGGCTTTATAATGTAGCGGCCCAAAACTGCCATAGTGCTCGGAGCCTCATCACGGCTAGGCTTTTCTACCATATCCGTAACCCTTAACATTCTAGCGTTATCTGTTTTTTCACCGGCTACAATGCCATAGGCGGAAACCTTATCCTGCGGCACATTTTGACAGCCTAGTACCGAGCCGCCAGTTGCCTCATAGACATCAATCAGCTGCTTTAATGCCGGACGCTTAGGATTATACACCACGTCATCACCTAGCAGCACGGCGAAGGGTTCGCTCCCCATAAAGGTGCGCGCGCAAAGTATCGCATCGCCTAAACCGCGCATATAGCGTTGGCGGATATAATGAATATTTATATCGGCCGTTTCCTGCACCATTTTTAATAAATCAAATTTTCCCTTGCGCTCAAGCTCTGCCTCTAAGGCTAAAGCACTATCAAAATGGTCTTCAATTGCCCGTTTGCCGTGACCGCTGATTATTAAAATATCTTCAATGCCGCTAGCTAGTGCCTCCTCTACGATATACTGAATAGTCGGCTTATCCACTATCGGCAGCATTTCCTTTGGTGTTGCCTTAGTTGCCGGTAAAAATCTAGTTCCATAGCCTGCCGCTGGAATAACTGCTTTTTTTATTTTTTTCATGCCCCAATCCCCTTATATAAAAGTATATTTACATTATACACTATTTTCCTAAGCCTTGCGACTAAATGCCGATTTTGCTTGCAAGGCGCACTAAATATGTTATCATAACAAATGGAAATTATATTATCATAAACTGGAGGAATATTGTATGACCGATGAAGTAAAAGTTTCTCCCGCCGACACACCGCACTTTTATTGGAAATTATTTCAATCCACTTTTTTAATAAGTGCTTTTACAGTCGGCGGCGGATTTGTTATTATTCCCTTGCTGCGTGCCAAGTATGTCGATGAATATGGCTGGCTGAATGACAAGGATACCTTGAATTTAGTATCTATCGCTCAGTCTATGCCGGGCGTAGTTGCAGTAAATGCCTCGATAATCCTCGGCTATCGCATGGCAGGCATTCGCGGCGCGCTGACGGCACTAGCGGCAACCATACTGCCGCCGCTTATCACGCTATCCATAATATCTATGGCATATGACTGGTTTGCTAGCAATGAGTATGTGCGCTACGCGCTAAAAGGTATGCAGTGCGGTGCTACGGCATTAATCGTAAATGTATCTATTGATTTACTATCCAAACAGCTAAAGAAAAAATTAATTTTCCCAGTAGTAATAATCGCTGCTACCTTTATCGCTAACTTCTTCTTTGATGTAAACATCATGCTGCTGGTAATAATTGACGGTATTATTGGTTTATTATTTTTACGCAGCGAAAAATATAATAAGTAAGGAGGCGCGCCATGATTTATTTAACTTTATTTTGGGAGTTTTGCAAGGTTGGCATTTTTTGTGTTGGCGGCGGCTATGCATCAATGCCGCTCATACAAGCGGCTGTAGTTGATAGCTATCATTGGCTGAGTTTAAGTGAATTTGTCGATATATTTACTATCTCACAAATGACACCCGGTCCGATAGGAATTAATGCCGCCACCTTTGCTGGCATGAAAATCGCAGGAACTTTAGGAGCAATCGCTGCAACCGTTGGTTTTTGCACGCCATCACTAATTATCGGCATAGCCCTTGCCCATATATTTTTAAAATATGGCGACATCGGCCCGATAAGAGGAATTTTAAACGGCTTGCGCCCTGCGGTTATCGCACTGATTATCGGCGCAGGCATTAGCTTTATCGTGCTGGCGGTTTGGAATGAGGAAATACTTCCTGCTGATTTATCTTCATTCGACCCCGTAGGTATTTTTATATTATTAGCTGCTCTAGTGGCAGTCAGAAAAAAAGTCGGCGTTATATCGCTACTGGCTGGCAGCGGCGTTTGCGGATTAATTTTAGGACTGATTGCTAAATAAAATTTATCAACTAAAAAAGCTAGTCACCAATCAACTAATTACGATTGGTGACTAGCTTCTTTTTATTTTATTTTTCAGACGGCAATATTAAATCATATTCTTTTTATAAGCATCATAGAGAGTCTTTAGCTCTTCAATTTTATCATACATTTCTACCTGTAAGCCCGATGCTGTAGCATAATCGCCTTCGTTAAGCGCATTGATGAGGAGAGTAAACAGTGATTTTTCATCAATGCTGTCTTTAGCTAGATACGAACGCAGTCCGTTAATTTTATTCCAGTTGTATGCGTCAAGGTCGGTTACGAAGTCCGTTTTAATTTCCTTTGCCTTGCGCACGATGTCACGGTTTTCAGGGATAATGCGGGAAATAAGCTCAACCTTCCAGCGGAGAAGTGCGCCTTCACGGAAGGCATTCACAATGCGGTCAGTCAAAGCACCGCCAGCCGTGATGACGGCTTTTTTCTCTGGGAAGTTATCGAAGTTCTGCATATTTTCCCAAACGGTTGCCGGCGGTGCGCCAAACAGACGGTCGCGCTCCTCGTCCGTGTAATCCTCAAATACATCGTTTTCACTGCGATAAGCACGAGATTTTTCTAAGTAGAAGCCGTCCTGACCGGCATCTTTAGAAATTTCAGCTAGAAGCTCCGCCGTAGTATGCGTTACAGCGGCTTTAATGCCGTCAAGCACTGCTGAATAAATGGCTGCCAATACCAAATAAGTGTTAGTATATGGGTTGCAAGCGCGAAGCTCAAAGCGTGTTGCATACGGTGTACTAAGGTCACGAATAAGTCCGGCTAAAATTGTACGGTTACGCGACGGCTGCTTAGGATCTGTACCAAAGGAAGTAACTACGCAGATAGGTGCTTCAAAGCCTGGTTTTAAACGATTGAGCGAATCATTAGTAGCCGATACAAAGGGATTGATTACCTCATAGTTTTTCAGTAGTCCCATGATAGCACCGTAGCCGATAGCACTCATGAAATCCTTCTGCTGGTCATCAGCTGTAAAGAGGTTGTGTAGTTTGCCGTCAGCGGTGATAGCTGCCATGCCTATATGAGTATGCTCGCCATTGCCAGCAAGACCAATCATCGGCTTGGCCTTAAAGCTAACCTCAAGACCATAGGAGCGGAAGGTTTCCTTTACTACGGTACGAACCACAATTTCATTATCGGCTGCTTGCAAAGCGTCAGCAAATCGCCAATCAATTTCTAGCTGCTCGCAAACGTGCGTCATTTTGCCAGTATCGTCAATCTGTGCTTTTAAGCCGCCGACTTCCTTATGACCCATTTCTACCTGCAAGCCGTAGCTCTCTAGCTCGCTTAGCGTTTCCTCTAAAGCGGTGCGAACAATGCCATGCGTGCGCTCCCAATACTGCTCCTGCATAACCTGCGATGCCGAAAGCTCCTCGATTACTGCTTCTTCTAACGGAGTTTTTACCCAAAATTCCAACTCAGTAGCTGAAGTAAACTGAATGTCTGTTACCTCTGCACCATTTACGCTTTCAATGCCGGAGATTTTAGGATTTTTCTTAAAGATGTCTAAGACTTCTTTTTTTACATATTCAAGCGTATCAGCTAGAACCGCACGCGAGTCAACGCGCTTGCCTTCGTGGATTAGGAAGGAAGGAATACGGAGCGTACCAGTCGGCTTGCCGTCCTCGTCACAGGTATCCATGTTGTAATCAACGAACCAAGTAACCGACGGGTCTACCGGCATATCGACTTTAGCGTTATTCAGCGTAGCAATACCTGGCAAAACTACTGATGAGCCGTCAGTCTGCACTGCCGTACCAGCGTAAAAATCATCAATATCCTTTAAAAATACGCGCACTGGTATTTTTTCATCAGTATCATTGCCTGCCATGTCGATGCCGACCAGTGATACAAATTTAATTTCTGGGTGGGATTTTACTAGTTCTAAAACAGTTTCTTTGCTGGAATTAGCGGGAATTGTATACAGTAAATCTGCCATTTCTACCATCCTTTTCAAAATAAAAACAGACCACACAGAAACTCCCGCCACGCAATGCGCGCGACAGAACATCATCTGTATGGCCTCGTTGCCAATGCTATTTAACTATCGTCTCTCGACAGCTTCAATACTAACATATCAACGGACAGTTGTAAAGAATAAAATTACAAGTATACAAAATTCACCGCTGGCTATCTATAAAGCATCATATTGATTTTATTTTCAAAGGCACTTAAATTTTTTCCAAAGGCTGCGCTGAAGGCCTTATCAACGCTCATATTCTGCCTAACCATTTCCTGCCAATTAACGATACTTTTATAGCCGCTCTCCATTAAAAGCTCGGCCACAGCCGCCTCGCTAAGCATTGCGGCTGTATCATCGCTATAGGCATTAGCAATCTGATTAAAATTTTCTTTAGTCCGCATATCGGCTAAATTGGGCAACGGTCTTTGGCGCAAATTTTGCTGCCAATTAGCTAAATAATTATTTAAGCTGCCCTCGCCGCTGTCCATAAGTGCCGTCACACCGGCAATATAGCCCGTGCCGCGCATCAGCCATTCGATGCTAGGCTTGTTGTCATCTAATCTTTGCGTTTGATACATTCGCATCAGCATACTGCCCGCAGTAAATATTACTTGATTGTTATCCTTTAGCTCGCTGGTATTTATAAATACTGTGCTGCCATTTTCAATCCACAGCGAAGCTTTGGCTATATCATTAGCCTCTTTTTTATCCATGCTGCAAATTTCAATTAAAGCGTTTGCTAAATCCTCGCTATTTTTTGTCAATACTATTTCATATTTTCCTGCCATATTTATGCCAAAGCGCAAAAGCAGCATATTTTTAGCCTTGGAAAGCTCACGGGCTATATTATTTTTAGTTGCCGCAGCTACGCCTTCTCTAGCAGTTATATCAAGCTGAAATTTTTGCTGCTCTGCCGCCTGCCGCTCCTTAAATTTTACTAAAAAATCCTCTAAGCTCACTCCAAAGGTTTTAGCAAAGGCGGCGGCTGCATCATTATTTTGTAGTGCGCTGAAATATTCGTTTAGCTTGGCTAGTTCCTTGCCCTTTGCATATTGCTCCAGCAAAAAATAGCACATAATGTCTGACTGCTGATAGGCATGAGTATAGGTACGCATTATATCCTTGCGCTGCGTAAGATTATTTACGCCGAGCTTATTAATATCGGCCATATCGGTCGCTCCTAAAAGTGTCAGCTCAGTATCTAGCACCCATTTATTAAAATTTTTGCCGCCCAGCTTTTCAGCAAGCTTTGCACCTACATAATCAGCTGAGCCTTCTTCAAGCCAAAAGATAGAGTTTTCACCGCTATTATTACCGCCCGCCAGCTCATACTGCATTTGATGATACAGCTCGTGAGCAGTCGTCATATAGCGGTCGCTTTTATTTGCCATTACTCCGGCTTTAGCATTCAGTGCCGTCACTGCAATTTTGCCGCCCGACCAGCCGCCCGATATTTTTACAATATCGCGTGCCGCGCTGCTGTCCTCGTTAAACTCTCTTGTAAGTACCTGCTCATAGGCGGCATCGCCTTCGGCTATATATAAAATAACGCGGCGCGTAAGCTTCGCTTGATTTTCCTGCATTAGCTCATTAAAGCCGCTAGTAGCGCGCTTTACATCAGCCGTTACTTGACCGCTAGGCTTGCCCGATAGCCTTATTTCTGTTTCGCCCTTAGGTACATATAAATAGCTAAAGCCGCCGCTGCCGATAAAGCCGATTGCCGCTCCCGTAATAATTACAGCGATACTAATAATTATCAGCCATTTTTTACTCATAGCTCACCTGCGTTTCCATTTACAGGTATTAAATTCTACTAGGTCGATTATGCCAAACAATAATAGTCCCAAAAAGCTAAGCACCACAATGCCGGCATACATCTCTAAATAATTTACTCTCAGCCACGCATCCATTATAAAGTAACCCATACCGTACTGCGTACCAAAGGTTTCTGTAAAAAACAGCACTGATACAGCGGTAGCCATAGCCACCCTAACCGCCGTGATAAATTTAGGCAGTGCCGCCCAAAAGATAATGTTAGTAAAAATATCTTTAAAGGACGCGCCGAGTGAATAGAGCGGATAGTAGGTTTCCTTCGGAATTTCTTTTATACCGTCGCGCACTGCTATTACTACCTGAAAAACAATAATTAAAAATATCATCAGGATTTTGCTTAGCTCGCCTACGCCGGCTAACAGCATAATTATCGGCAGCAAGGCAATTTTCGGTATCGGGTATGTCAAATAAACTAAAGGGGCTAACAATTTATCGGCGCGGCGGCTATAGCCCATAATAAGCCCCAAGGGATAGCCGATTAAAATAGCTAAAACTAATCCTGCTATAATGCGCCACAAGCTATACAGTGCATGAACCGCGATAAAGTCGCTAAAAATGTTAGTTAATTTTATAAAAACCTTGCTGGGTGCAGGAATTATTGGCAGCTCAATAGCACTTGCAATAAGCCACCATAGCAGCAACAAAAATACCGCTCCGAAAAAATAAGAAATTGCTACCGACTTACCTCGTTTCATTTTGTATCACCTGCCTTATTTTAGCTCTTAATTTCGCCGCCTCCTCTAAAAATTCTAAACTCCCCTGCGTATCTTTGCCAAACAGCTTATTATTAAAAATCTCGGCTATGCTGCCGTTTTTATTCATAAGGACAATCATGCTGCCTAAATATAATGCCTCCTCGACATAATGCGTAACTAGCATAGTTGTCACCCTGCTTTGCCGCCACAAGCTAAAAAATACTTTCTGCATTTCTTCGCGCGTTATAGCATCGAGAGCTGAAAACGGCTCGTCCATTAGCAAAATATCAGGATTTAACAAAAAGGCACGCGCCAATCCTACACGCTGCTGCTGACCGCCGCTAAGCTCGTTAGGGTAGCGGTTTTCTAAGCCCTTCAGTCCTAGCTCGCTACTTAGGCTCATTACTTTTTCTTTAGTGTCTTTATTTAGTTCGCCGCGTATTTTTAATCCCAGACAAATATTATCGTAGACCGTTTTCCACGGCAAAAGTCCGTAGTTTTGCGGCATAAAACCGATTTTTATTTTTTTAGTGTCTATCGCTGCACCGTCAATCAAAGCACTTCCTTCATAGTCTTTAATAAGCCCCGCAATCACCTTTAATAAAGTTGATTTGCCGCAGCCAGAAGGCCCTATAATAGCTACGACCGTTCCCTTAGGAACGGTCAGGCTAATAGCGTTCAGTGCCGAGTCTTTTTCATCATAGCGCACACTTAAATCTGCTATCTCTATCATATTTTTACTTTAATAAATCTAATACCATATCGCCATAGGTAAATTTATCCTGTACTAATCCCTTTTCATTCAGCCATTTTATACAATCAGTAACATCGCTCTCCTTAGGCAATGCTGCCTCATGGTATTTAGGCAGCTTTAAAGCCTCCTTAGCTGCTGGCGGAAAGCCTGCCTTTTCGATAACTAAATCTATATATTCCTCGCGCGGCGTATCGTTTAGATATTTAACAGCTTTATTGTAGGCGCGGTACATTGCCTGTATTTCCTGCTTTTTATCCTCGCTAGCTTTAGCTGTAAATAAAATAACTCCAGGATTTATACCTAGCTCATCAGAACCAGTTACAAACTTAGAGCCTCCGGCAATAGCAATACTTGCCATAGGCTCAGGAAGCGTAGCAGCGGCAAGCTTGCCATTTTGCAGCATCTCTAGGCGCGTGGGGATTTGCGGAATGATAACTTTATTTATGCTGTCCCCATTTATACCTTCTTTAGCTAAAATCTGGTCGGTAACATATTCGATAATAGTATTTTTCGACACCGATACATCCTTGCCGCTTAATTCCTTTACACTCTTTATATTTTCATCGCGACCGGCGATTAATTTATAGCTGCCGTCAGTAAAGCTTGTAACCTTTACATCAAAACCGCCAGCTTTGCTAAAGGCAGCGGCGAGCATATCAGAAACAGCACCGTCAAGATTGCCGCTCTGAAGTGCCGCATCTCTATCCATAGCACTTTTATATTGCTCGATATTTACTTCTATGCCTTCTTCGGCAAAATAGCCTTTTTCTCTAGCTATCAAAAAAGGAATAGAGTCCGTATCGGGCATAAGTCCGATAGTTAGCGGCGACATTTCCTTCTTATCAGCTTGATTGCTGCCGCAGCCAGCCGCCACCACCATAATTAATGCCATTACAGCTAATAATATTTTTTTCAAAAAATTACCTCCCTACAATTAGTTACTTAAAATATTTTTCAGCATATCCATGCCATTTTTAGTATAGCCCACTAGGCTATCCACTAACCCTTTATTTTCCTCATAGGTCGCAGCAAGCTTTCCTCTGACATTTGCCGCCTCATTTTTCATAGCCGAAACCTTAGCTAGTCCCTCATCAATATCGTTTAGCATATTTTGAGCATCATTTATTGACTGCTTTATATTTGCTAAATCATCACTAGCCTTTTGACTGGCAGCAGTATTTTCTTTAGCGGCTTTTTCGCGGTCGGCAGCTTTTCCCGTTACCTTATCGACAATTTTGCCGATAGCGGTACTAGGCTTGTCTTCATCTAATGCCGCATTTTTGCCTTCAACGATATTTTTAGCCGCCGCGAGCTTCTTTTCCTGTTCCTCTAGCTCTTGCTTTTGTTTTTCTAGCTCTGCCCGTCTAGCTTTTAAATCATCTTCCTTAGCCGCAATATCCTTTTCTTTAGCGGCAAGCTCCTGTTCCTGCATTATTCTAGCATTATTTTTTTCAGCTAGCTGATTTTCACTATAGCCGGCTAGGGCAAAGCCTAAAAATAATGCCAGTAAAAAGCCAATCCCTAATATAATGGCACGCTTTTTTTTAGCAGTAAATTTTTTAGACTTAGTTTTCTGGCGGCGCAATTTTAAATCTGGCGGCAGCTCTTTAACCTTGCTATCTTCCCTTACCTGCGGTATTGGCTGATGAATTATTTCACCGTCATCGATGCGCGGCAAAGGCTGCGTATCCTGTATTCGCGGCATATAGCGAGTTTTTTCTAAATCCTCTTTCATTCCTGCTCCATTTTTCTATCCGCTGCTAATAGCGTGCTATGCTCGCGCTGCATAGTTTCACACAGCCGCCTTAATGTCCACAAAGTATTAAAGGGCGTTACTACGGATTTAAATTTTATATCGCCCAACTCATTTTGCTGCAAGCTAGCTAACACCTCGTCTAGTCTTTTATTGCGGATATTTTGCAACACCATAACCTCATGCGGAAATACAAAATTATCATCATCGACAGTTTTAGTTCCCTTAAAGCCGTTCATGCCTAAAAGATAGCCGATTTTTTCGCGCCATGCGCCCTCTTCTAACACTTTTACTGCTATGCCCAGTTTATTCAACACCTTGCGCATGCGTTCCAGCCTTGCCATATCATTAAAGCCGTATAATAAAGCCTGCTCTATTTTTTTCATTTTTTACTCCTAGTCCAGTCGGCGTTCAATAACTCCGCCGCCGACTACTGTATCGCCGTCATAAAATACAATGGACTGCCCTGGTGTCACTGCGCGCTGCGGCTCGGTAAAATTAACTCTTAATTTGCCGTCAGCCTGCATTTCAATAGCTGCTCTGCCCTCGCGGTTGCCATAGCGGATTTTAGTATTATAAGTGGCTTTTTCACTAGTTTCCATACCGTCAATAGCAATCCAGTTAAGGTCGCTAGCGATAAGTGCCATGCTATAAACCTCATCTGCCCCGCCTACGATTACTTCATTGCGTTCCATATTAAGGTCTACTACATACAAAGGATATTTATAAGCAATGCCTAGCCCCTTGCGCTGACCGATAGTATAGAGTGGCACTCCTTCATGTCTGCCTAAAATATTGCCGTCCCTATCAACGATATTGCCTTTCTTTAGGCAGCTAGGATTTTTATCCTGCAAATACGCTTTATAATCATCATGCGGCACAAAGCAAATTTCTTGGCTATCAGGCTTATGCGCTACCGGCAGATTAAATTTTTCTGCCAATTCTCGCGTATGCTCCTTAGTCATATCGCCTAGCGGCAATAAAAAATGTGCAAGGCTCTGCTGGTTTAAATGATAAAGCGCGTAGGATTGGTCTTTTTTAGTGTCTATGCCCTTTTGCAATAAATAGCGTCCGTCATTATTCCTACTAATTCTAGCATAATGTCCCGTGGCTAAAAATTCCGCGCCTAGCTCTAGCGTCTTATCGAGCAGCAGCCCGAATTTCATATAGCGGTTGCAGGCAATACACGGATTAGGTGTCCAGCCCTTGGCATAGTCAGCTAGAAAATAATCAATTACCTGCTCTTTAAACTCATTTTTAAAATTTACTGTGTAGTGCGGCACGCCGATTATTTCACAGACGCGGCGCGCATCATCAACGCTTGACAAGCTACAGCAGCCCCTGTCGTTAGCCTCAAAATCACGCGACTCATCGGATAGGCGCATCGTTATGCCGATAACCTCGTAGCCTTGCTCCTGCAAAAGAGCGGCAGTAAGCGAGCTATCCACGCCGCCGCTCATAGCTACCACGACTTTTTTCTTACTCATCTGTATCTCTCTTTCTTAATCTGCCTACATATGTTTTTAGTATAGCATAAAAATAGACAAATAAAAATGAGAGCAATCTTTAGCCTAAAGCTTGCTCTCATTTATTAATTTATTTTTCGTCTAATAGCTCGGCCAGCTCATCATAATCTTTTCTTAGATGCTCGTAGTCCTCTATCAGCTGCAAAGCGGTCAGCACTGCCACCTTGCGGTCATCAAAAGTTTTTGCCGTTCTCGACATTGCTTTCATTTTTTTGTCGAGCAGTTCGGCCATTTTTTTTATTTCGTCAGGATTATCCGTTCGTAAAGGATAGCTCACACCGTAAATTTCTACTACAATGCGCTCGGACTGCGGCTGATTGCTTTCATTTGCCATGACAATTTACCTGCTTAGGCTCTAAGGCTAGCATTAAACTCGCGCTCAGTGGCTGCTAGTATAGCATTAAATGCCTTGTCAGCCTCCTCATCAGTAAGTGTTCTATCCTTTGATTGGAATTTTAGGCTAAATGCCAAGCTTTTTTTGCCAGCAGCGATATGCTCGCCCATGTAAACATCAAATAGGGTTACATTTGTTAAAAGCTTGCCGCCATTTTTAGCAATTACCTTTTCTACGGCGGCTACTGTCACATCTTCATCAACAACAATAGCTAAATCGCGTGCCATACCGGGGAATTTAGGCAGGCTGTCAAAGTGGAAGGATTTAGCCGTATAATTCATCAGCGTTTCTACATCTGCTTCAAAGATATAAACCTTTTGCTTGATGCCAAAATTTTCAGCAGCCTGCGGATGCAGCTCACCTAAAGTTACTAATACCTCGCGTCCTTTTTTTATAACGGCGGTTTTACCTGGGTGCATAGCAAAATGCTCGCCTGCCTCAACGGTATAATTACCGATATTTAGCGCGTGTAGCATTTCCTCCACTACGCCCTTTAAATCATAGAAATCAATTAAATCATTAGAGCTATTCCAAGCAATTTCGCTGCGGCGGCCAGTCATTAGTCCGACTAGCTTTAATTTTTCTATTGGCAGCTCAGTCAGCGGCAGACTTTTCGGGCTAAATACTGGTGCAACATCGAATAGTTTTATATCAGTATTTTTACGGGAGAAGTTTCTAACTGCATTCTCCATAATGCTGGTTAAAAGACTAGTGCGCACGAGCGGTGCCTCATCAGTCAGCGGGTTCATTATGGGGATTGCCTGACGCAGCTCAGAATTTTCGGGTACTAATAGCTTATCTAGCATATCAGTGCTAGTAAAGCTAAATGATAATTCCTCAGTAAGTCCTAGAGCTACCAAAGTATGTTTGATTTTATCGACAAAGGTTTGGCGCGGCGGCTGTTTTCCTTGCATCATTTTGCCATTAGGCGTGCTGCTCTTGATATTTTCAAAGCTATAGATGCGCGCAACTTCTTCGGATAAATCCTCCATGTAGGTGCAGTCATTGCGCCATGACGGCACGACTACCTGATAGCCGCTTTCCTTTGCGCTGCATTTAAAGCCAAGGCTCTCTAAAATTTTTACCATTTCTTTGCCGTCAATAGCCGTACCTAGGCGACTATTTATTTCTTCGGACGTAAAGAAAATCTCTACTGACTGTTTCGGCTCAGGATAGCAGTCAACATAGCCTTCTGTTACCGTGCAAGCTCCCATATCCTGTAAAAGCTGGGCAGCGCGGTCTAAAGCGCGAATGGTATTCGTTACATCGACACCGCGCTCAAAGCGTCCCGATGCCTCGGTGTGCAGACCGCAGGCGCGTGCCGTGCGGCGAATACTTGCGCCATTAAAGGTCGCTGCCTCTAGAACTACCGTAGTAGTCTTATCCGTTACCTCGGTTTCTAAACCGCCCATAACACCGGCAAGACCTGCAGGGTGCTCACTATCGGCAATGACTAGCTCATCGCCCTTAGCCAGTCTTTCGCTGTCATCTAGTGTATGCAGATTTTCGCCAGCTACAGCGCGGCGCGCCGTCAGGCTATGACCTGTTATTTCATCATAATCATAGGCGTGCATTGGCTGACCTAGCTCTATCATAACAAAGTTAGTTACATCGACTACGTTATTTATAGCGCGAATACCTGCACCCTCTAGTCTTTCCTGCATCCATTGCGGCGACGGAGCTATTTTTACATTTTTAACCACGCGCGCGGAAAAGCGGCTGCATAAATCATTAGCGGCTATGTCTACCTTCAGCATATCAGCAGCTTTAGCGGCATCGTCCTCATTGCATTTGATAACAGGATATTTCGGCGTGTTGCCGCTAAGAACGGCAATCTCGCGAACTAAGCCGATTACGCTAAAGCAATCGCCGCGATTAGCGGTAAGCTCGAACTCTAAAATTACATCGTCTAAGCCTAGTACATCGGCAATTTTTGCACCAATAGCGGTAGTCGGCGGCAAAATATAAATGCCGTCCTGTTCCTTTTCAGTCAGTTTGCTCAAATCTAACTTTAGCTCGCCGGCACTGCATAGCATACCATTTGACGGCAGACCGCGCAGCTTGCCCTTTTTAATGTGCATACCGTTAGGCAGATTAGCACCGACCATTGCTACTGGCACAATCTGACCCTCGGCAACATTTTGCGCACCGGTTATAATCTGAATTAATTCACCCGTGCCAACATTTAGCTGACAAATCTGTAAATGGTCGGAAGCTGGGTGTGCCTCGATTTTTTCAATTCTGCCCGTGATAACCTTGTCTAAGCCTTCAGCGGCATGAATTACATTTTCTACAGGCACGCCTGCCATAGTAAAGCGGTCGGCAAGCTCCTCGGCTGACCAATCAAAATCTATATAATCCTTTAACCATTTTATTGAAACCTGCATGATTTAACTCCCTTCGCTCGGCTATTATTAAAACTGACGTAAAAAGCGCATATCGTTATCATAAAATAGGCGCAGGTCATCGACACCATAGGACAGCATAGCGATACGCTCAACCCCCATACCGAAGGCAAAGCCGCTAACGACCTTCGGGTCATAGCCGCTCATCTCTAGTACATGGGGATGAACCATGCCGGCACCTAATATTTCTAGCCAGCCCGTTCCCTTGCAAACCTTGCAGCCCTCGCCGTGGCACATCACGCACGATATATCGACCTCGGCTGACGGCTCAGTGAAGGGGAAAAAGCTTGGGCGGAAACGCACGCCGACATTTTCATTAAAAATCTGGTGCAGGAATAATTCTAGCGTACCCTTTAAATCAGCAAAGCTAATGCCTTTATCTATTACTAAGCCCTCGACCTGCGTAAACATCGGCGAATGGGTAGCATCATACTCATCACGGCGATAAACTCTGCCGGGAGCAATCATGCGGATTGGTGCATTATGCTCATTTTTCTGCATAGTGCGCGCCTGTACCGGCGAAGTTTGCGAACGCATCAAAATATCCTCGGTGATATAAAATGAGTCCTGCATATCGCGGGCAGGGTGGTCTTTAGGCAGATTTAGTGCCTCAAAATTAAAATAATCCTTTTCAATTTCCGGGCCTTCTTCTACAGAAAAGCCCATGCGGAAGAAAATATCCTTTATGCGCTCTAAGGTCAGCGTCAAGGGATGCAGATGTCCTAGCGGGGCGGTTCTGCCTGGCAAGGTTACATCAATTTTTTCACTGGCCAGCTTTTCTGCCATAGCTTTAGACTTTAGCTCGCTCATGCGGGCATTGATAGCCTTTTCTACCTCGGCCTTAGAGCTATTTACAATCTTGCCGACTAGCGGTCTTTCCTCTGCCGACAGGCTGCCCATGCCGCGCAGTATTGAGGTAAACTCGCCCTTCTTACCTAAATACTTAACGCGTATAGCATTTAACTTTTCAGTATCAGCGGCAGCAGCGATTTTAGCTATCGCGCTATTTTCTAATTCCTTTATTTTTTCCTTCATTTTAATCCTCCTAGACTGCAATATAAAAGCCCCCGCCCCCTTGGCTTAGGGGCGAGAGCCTCTTCTCGCGGTACAGTCAGCACTCGCCTACTACTCTTTTTCATTGTCACGATAGATTACAGTTTAACACAAGAATTTGCTAAATGCAACCAGCGTCAGCCGTCTAGCTCAGCCTTGCCGCCATAGCGCGCTAAAAGCGGCATGATAACCTCGGTAAGCTGCTGCTGCAATGCCTCGATAGAGCCTTGGTCGATACCGTCAATATCGCGCACACAGGACATCACTATCCTTTTACCGTTCACATGGAAGGGAATTAATATATACATTTGCAGCCTTACCTCGCCATTTTCATCTAACGAATGGAAAAAGCCGGTCACATGATTTTTCTTAGCGCGGCGCGCCCGTCTTACCACCGTTGCCATATCGTAAAAATTGCGAAAACGACGCTGCTCACTAGGAACTATATACTGCGCCGTATATAAAGCAATTGCCCCTGCTGTATCATGCTTTAAATCCGTTACCTCGCCCTGCAAGGTTTCTAAATAAATATTTTCGGCCGTGCCGTCCTCATAAAATAAGTCAATGCGGTTATAAATACCTAGCAGATGATAGATTACCTGATTTAGATTTTCTGACTTCTTTAAATTCGATATTTCCGTCAGATTAGTCGAGATAAAAGCAAAGGTATCAGTACCTCTAGCATAATTAGTAGCTAAATGTCTGCCCTTAATATTTACAAACATACCGCTAATGATAAAATCCATACTCTCAATACGCTTGCTCATGCGGCATTTATCAATCAAATCCCAAAACATACAGTCATGTGCATCCTGTCTGTCATTTAAGGTATCAGCCGATTTCTCTAATGTTTCGTAGCCGATACTTTGGTTGTAGCGATGATATGCCTGATTAGCAAAGAGATAACGCATCTTTTCATTCGCTACCTCAATAATAGCTAGTGCCTGATTATTCATAACCTCTAGATGCGGATTGCCGTTGTTTAAGGGGTGGTAGCTAAGTACATTCAGCTGCCCGATGTCGCGATAATATTGGCTGTCAGCAGGTGACTCAATATCCTTTTTCTTATCATTTTCATCAGCAGCCATCGTAAATGGCTCTGGCTTGCCAAACAAAAAGCCTTGCAGCTTTTCACAGCCAATTTTTCGCAAAAATTCATACTGTGCCTTGGTTTCCACACCTTCGGCCAGAGTATGAATACCCAGCTCCTTTGCCATATTGACAATAGCCGCAATTATTATGCGCGATTTGGGCTTATTTTCAAAGTCACGCAAAAATGCCATATCAATCTTTAAAACATCAAACTCATAGTCCTTTAGATTATTCAGCGAGGAAAAGCCGCTGCCAAAATCGTCCATCCATAGATTATAGCCTGCCGCCCGAAACTTATCCATACCCTCGCGCAGGGTGTCTGAGCTGCCAGTCAAGGCACTTTCAGTTATTTCAATATTTAGCTGCTTAGGCGATAAATCATACTCGCGGCGGATTTTATCCACCTCGGCAAAAATATCACAGGCATCAAAATCAAGCTGGGATAGATTTACCGAATCGCGCGTCAAAACCTCTCCTAAGTCACGCATTTTCGCCTGACACTTGCACACCTCGCGCACCATGTACAAATCTAATTCATGTATGCGGTTAATTTTCTCCAGCACGGGAATAAAATCCGCTGGCGATATAACGCCTAAGTCGGGGTCAATCCACCGCGCCAATGCCTCAAAACCACAAACTCTGCCGGTAAGCGTTCTAATTTCTGGCTGATAATATACTTGTATTTGATGACTTTCTAGAGCAGCATCAAAATGTTCTCTTACAAATTTTTCAGGGTTTACCAGCATATTAGTCGCCTCCAATCATATTTATTTTATACAAGACGATTTAGCTTATAATTTCTGCAAAATTTTTAGCTAATCCTGCTAAAATTAAACAAAAAAGTCAACTATTTCATTCATATGGTTTAGCGTCCACACAATCAAATCCTCTTCTGCCGCACAGCCGACTAAATCCGCTGCTTTCTTAGTATCATTATGAGCGTTAGCCGTGGCTATACCGCAGTCAGCCGCTATCAGCATTTCATTATCATTTAAATAATCGCCTAATGCAATTATTTTAGTATTTTTAAACTCGCTCCGCTCGCGGATTTTCTCTAACATTGTACCCTTAGATACATTTTTAGCCACAAACTCATAATAATTTGTATCAGAATAAAAGCTATTGGCAAGCTTATCTAAACCAGCAGCGGCGGCTAAAATTGCTAGCTTGGCTAAATTCTCATGGCTGTCATTGGCAAAAAATTTTAGCCATGGAGTTTTTTTAGTATCACTTAGCTCCGCTAAATCAGTATGAGCATATTTATAGTATTCAAACGGCAGCCGCGGGTCATCATTTGCTGCATCGCTTATGATATGGCAGTTATCTGCCGTATAAACCTCAATGCAGGCGTTAGGAAAATTTTCTAAACAAACTCTAGCAAAATCGGGAAAAACATTATCGCCGTCAGATAAAGGAATAGTCGCCAGTATTTCATTTTTTTGCCAGTCAAACAGCATCGAGCCATTAAAAAATACACTAGGCGCATTAATATTTATGCCTGCTACATAGCCCGTTGCCGCCTCAGGCGTGCGCCCCGTAGCGATAGCAAATTTGCCGCCGCCTGCCGTAAATCTAGCTATCGCCTGTTTATTAGCAGCAGAAATTTTTTGCCCGCGCGGTATAAGTGTGCCGTCAAGGTCAGTTATTATAAGTATATCATCATAGCTATTCATACTTTTCTCCTTTGAATTCATTAAAAATATATTTCTATTTCATTATACAAATAAAGTTTAGCAATAGCAAAAATAGGCTATCATTGCTGATAGCCTATCTCTAGTTAAAATTTCAATTATTTAGCTAATCCGATAACATTCCAGTTGTGGTCAACGGTCGGCGTTATCGTGCCATGCTTTTCAATATAATCAATAATCAGGCTGCGAACCTGTCCGTCATCGCCCTTTTCCTTCATCGAGTCATAAACGACCTTGGGACGATTATTATCATCAAAGCCCATAGCTGCCATGTAGCCGCTGCCGCCATTATAGCGATAGTCATTCATAGCGATAGTAAATACATCGTTATCCGCTACTGGTTTACCCTTATACTCTAGCTTTACAATGCGCTCGCCCTTAGGCTTGCTCATGTCGATAGTATAGTCACAGCCAGCGACCATATCATAGTTATAGTCAGGACTAGTTCCATAGAACGATGCGGCATGCTCCATATATTTTTTAAGCTGCGCGCCCGTTATCTCGATACCGAATAAATAATTTTCATAAATGTACAGACCAGATAGCTGCTGCAAGGTTATTGGGCCTTTTTTAATATCCTGCGAAGTATTGAAGGCAGCAGCTGCACTTAAATCTGTACCGGCAGTTTCCTGCTGCACGGTGTTAATTAAATCAACGATAGCCGAGTCCTGATGATTTGATTCTGCACCGATAAAATCGCCCGTTGCCGTGCCTACCTCCTGCTGCAAATATTTCAGCGTCTTTTCATGCCACGGCTTAACCTGATTTACAATCTCTATATCATCGACTACGCCCTTTACGCTTATAGCCTCAGTAGTAGCTTTTTCTACCGTCCATTTGCCATTTACTTTATTGATAGTAAGCACGCTTTTGCCAACAAATTTGCCGTCCTTGCCCGATTCAACAATTGGCACACCATTTATTACTGCGTCCTTGTACTCCGTACCGTCTGGGCCGGTTATGCCGCCTTTATTATCAATGACTACATGATTATGCGCGCAAACAAGCAAATCTAGCTCAGGGCAGGCTTTGGCAATGCCGACAACCTGATTTTCTGCTGAATCGCGGTCAGCACGCTCAACGCCCGAATGTGAAGTAGCGATAATAATATCTGCGCCCTTAGCCTTTAATTCCTTAATACATTCCTTAATTACTGGAATTTGGCTCTCAAAATGCACACCGGCAAAATGTGCCGGTGCCTCAAAGTTAGGAATAGCCGGTGTTACCGTGCCGATAATACCTACCTTCACCGTTTCGCCGTCAATTTTAACCTTGCGGATAATGTACGGCTTTACACCGCTCCAAGTCTTGCCCGTCTTGTCATCAATGACATTTGCGCCCAATAAATTTTTATTTGCGCCGCTGGCCTTCTTTAGATAATCAAGACCAAAATTAAACTCATGATTGCCACAGGTAATAGCGTCATAGCCAATTTTATTAAAAGCAGTAAACATCGGATGCTCGCCAGCCTTCCACTCCGACTGATTTTTTACCATATAGGTATCAAGCGGCGTTCCTTGTAAAATATCGCCGGCATCAACAATCAGCATAGCATCGTCTGCCGTCTGTTTGCTTTTAGCATCTTTAATAATCGTGCTGATTTTAGCTAAACCAACATCAGCCGGCTCGGCCTTAAAATAATTCCAGCCGATAACGCTGCCGTGAATATCCGAAGTAGAAAATACCGTAAGATTGCCAGCAAAAGCTGTACCAGTGGTGATAGCTGCCGTTAGTGCCGCCAGTGCCAAAGTCTTTACCGAACGCTTAAAGCCAAACTTCATAATAAATCAAACCTTCCTTTATTAGAACTGCCACTCAACACGGGCAAATAATTCCTTATAATTTCTGTTGCCGATTAAAGTTTTACCCGTTACACCCTTTAACCAAATATAAGTATGCGACATAATGTTGCCTAAATAGCTTAGCTCAAAACCGCGCGTACCGGCATCAAGCGTATAGGTAGGAGTTGGCCCGACATTTTGACCAATGCGGCGATAAGCTAATGCCATACCCCATTGACCAGCATTGCTGGTATCAAAATTTTCAAAGTCTTTATAGCCTAAAACTAAGCTGTGCGAATTGTTGTACGCATCAGCACTAAAGTTATGACCGTAGTTTACTTGAAAAGCTATATTTTTATCAAAGTGATAAGTTCCCTTAGCCGTCCAAGTATTCATATCGTCCTGATTAGTGCCGTCATTATCATAGCCAATCATGTAGCCAAAAGCATTGCTGTTTAAGTGATGATAAGCCGTGCCGGCAAACAATTTTCCTACATTTCCCGTAAAGCCGATTGCCTGATAACTAGCCGTATCGTCTTTATGTCCGGCGGCAGCTGCCTGCGCCTTGCCATAGCCATAATATTGATTGCCGCTGCCGAGATTGAAACGACCGGCATTGATAGTAGTTTTTAACTTGTTGCCAAACTGTACCTGCGCACCCGTGAACTGCGTATCAAACATAATATCCATATCAATGGTTACCGGCATTTTACCTAGACGATACATCGTATTGCCGTATTTGCCCTCAGCCCAAATGCGTTTTAATTTTACATTGCCGTCAGAACCATAAGTAGGCTCATCCTTGCTCATCTCGATATAAGAATCCAAACGAGCCTTAACCTTCCAATTTTCGTTTACTTCTGCCTGCGGCTCTAAACGGAAAGTAATTGTATTTTCGTTGTCGCGAGTTTTTAAATCTCCAGCCTTATGCTTACTGTTAGTTACTGGATACTCATCATAGCGAACACTGCCATAATCATAGCGGAGCATTCCCTGCCATTTAACCTTATCAGCATTGCGCTCAAGATTTGCCACACGAACACCTAAAGTATTTAGCTCATCAGCAAACTCAGCAGCTAGCTTATCAATGGTTGCCTTATCAGCACCGCTGGCATTATTTTTAGCCATAGCCTTAGCTACCATTTGTGCCATTTCATAGCGCGTGATATTTTTACTGCCGTGAAAGGTTGCATCGCCATAGCCTTCGATAACGCCGTCAGCAGCGAGCTTTTCTACGGCATCATATGCCCAGTGGTCAGACGGAACATCGCTAAATGGATTGCTTGCCGCCATGACTGTACCCATAGCTGTCGCTACGAATGTTGTGGTAAGTGCAGTAACTACAGTTTTTCTCATCTACAAAATCCTCCTAAAATAAAACCTGTGTCCTATTGTCTTTTATATCTAATTTTTCAGACAATGGCTTCCCTAACGTTCAAGATTATATTATATATATTTTTAATAAAAAAGGACATATGTCACCTTTATTGAAAATTTATTATTATTTTTTATCATTCATATCAATTTTATACATACAGATTTATATACATAAAAACGACGCAGAAAAAATCTGCGCCGTTTTAAAAAAATAATTAAAATTTAATTAGCCAAGAATTACTAAAGACTCGTGAGCCTTTACGCTCTGACCAGCAGCTACGTTGAAGCTCTTAACCGTACCGTCAGCATCAGCTGCAATCTCGTTCTGCATCTTCATAGCCTCAAGAATGAGGAGCGTGTCGCCAGCCTTTACAGCCTGACCCTCGGATGCTACGAGCTTTACAATCTTGCCCGGCATCGGAGCATCAATGCTATGCTCGCCTGCGCCAGCAGCTACAGCGGCTTTTTTCGGAGCAGCAGGAGCTGCCGGAGCTTTAGGAGCAGGAGCAGCTGCTTTTGGTGCTGCTGCTACCGGAGCTGCCGATTTTACTTCCTCAACCTCTACCTCATAAGCCGTGCCATTAACCGTGATATTGAACTTTTTCATTGAAATTTCCTCCAAATAGTTTCTTTATGGTTTTAAGTTATTTGACCATGCCGCCACGCGCGGACAATGCCCAAACATCGCTGCGCTTAATGCGTACAGCAATGACCTTACTTCCGACCATAGACTGAACAGCTGCCGAGATTACAGCAACTACTTCAGGTGCTACGCCTTTTGCCTCAGTTTTCATAGTTGTGCCTCCGAAATTAGAGCGGAATGTTGCCATGCTTTTTAGCTGGGCCAACTTCGCGCTTGCTAGCTAGAGCATTTAGTGCCGTTATGATGTACGGACGAGTTTCCTTAGGCTCAATAACCATGTCAGCGTAGCCGCGCTCAGCAGCCTTATAAGGAGTTGCAAATTCCTCTACATATTCTGCCGTCTTAGCATCCTTATCCGGATCCTTACGGAAGATAATATTAGCTGCACCAGCAGGGCCCATAACCGCAATCTCAGCTGTCGGCCATGCCATAACCTGGTCAGCACCTAGCTCGCGGCAGCACATAGCGATGTACGAACCGCCATAAGCTTTACGAGTGATAACAGTAATCTTAGGTACAGTTGCCTCGCTGTAAGCATAAAGCATCTTAGCACCATGACGAATGATACCGTTATGCTCTTGGTCAACGCCTGGCAGGAAGCCTGGAACATCGACTAGGTTTACTAAAGGAATATTGAAGGCATCGCAGAAACGAATGAAACGAGCAGCCTTAGAAGATGCATCTACATCTAGGCAGCCTGCCATAACATTCGGCTGGTTGGCAATGATACCAACGCTGCGACCGTCAAAGCGGGCAAAGCAGCAAATAATGTTCGTAGCAAAATGCTCATGAACCTCATAGAACTCGCCGTTATCAACGATAGAACGAATAACATCCTTCATATCGTAAGGAGCGTTTGGATTGTCAGGAACAACCGTATTTAGGCTCTCGTCCTGACGGTCAGGGTCATCACCGGTTTCTACAATCGGTGCATCCTCCATATTGTTACTCGGCAGGAAGGATAAAAGGTAACGAATTTGCTTAATGCAATCGTCCTCATTGTCAGCAGCAAAATGAGCTACGCCGGACTTAGTGTTATGCGTCATAGCACCGCCTAGAGCCTCAGCCGTAACCTCCTCAGCCGTAACGGATTTAATAACAGCAGGACCGGTTATAAACATCTGACTAGTGTTCTTTACCATATAAATAAAGTCGGTAATAGCCGGACTATATACTGCACCGCCGGCGCATGGTCCCATGATTACTGAAATCTGCGGGATAACGCCTGATGCTGCCGTGTTGCGATAGAAAATTCCGCCATAACCAGAAAGTGCATCAACAGCCTCTTGAATACGTGCGCCGCCCGAATCATTAATACCGATGCATGGTGCGCCCATTTTCATGGCTAAATCCATTACCTTCCAAATCTTATGAGCGTGTTTTTCGCCTAGTGAACCGCCCTCAACCGTAAAGTCCTGAGCAAAAGCATACACTAAACGACCGTCAACCGTGCCATAGCCAGTAACTACGCCTTCGCCTGGCAGCTCTTTTTTCTCCTGACCGAAGTTAGTGCAGCGATGCTTTACAAACATATCTAGCTCAACGAAAGTATTTTCGTCAAAGAGCTTTTCTAGACGCTCACGCGCCGTCATTTTGCCTTTAGCGTGCTGCTTGTCGATACGAGCCTGACCGCCGCCTTGAATTATATGTTCCTTTTTGGCGTTCATTAATTCAATTTTTTCCTGAACTGTAGCCATTATATACCTCCTACAATTAGCCGCTTGATAGAAATTCTACCAAGTTTCTTGCATTTATATTTTGCACTATATGTTTAAAAATTGCAAGAATAATTTATTACTAGGTAATAAAAACTAATTAGTCACGCTGGCAAAGTTCAAGCAGTACACCATGCGATGCTTTAGGATGAACGAAAGCAATCTTGGCACCGCCAGCACCTTTGCGCGGTTTCTCATCAATCAGACGAACGCCTTTTTCTTTTAGCTCAGCTAGTGCATTTTCTAGATTGTCAACACGCAGCGCGATATGCTGAATACCGCCGCGACCGCCATTTTTCTCGATGAATTTAGCAATCGGGCTAGTTTCGTCAGTAGCTGCTAATAGCTCAATCTCGCTGCCATTCGGCGTGGGGAAAAAGCCAGTAGTAACCTTCTGCTCAGCTACTGTTTCTTCACCGTTAGAAGTAAGTCCGAGCATATCGCCCCAGAAAGAACCAACCTCTTTTAGGTCGCCAACTGCAATACCAATGTGATCTACACCTAGAACTTTAAACATAACTATTCCTCCTATTTATTTCAGCATCTCATTCATTACACTGCCGATAACCGTATAAGGATCGGTTTCATGACGCTTGATGCTCTCTACATAGTTATCCAGCCTGCCGCTGTCAACAATTTTATTTTTGATATACGCGCCAATATTACTAGACAAAATATCTAACATTTCATCGCGAGTACGTTTTGTGCGGCGGCGAATTAGCTCGCCATTTCCCTCGATATACGAGCGATGCTTTGCAATCGTTGCTACTAGGTCGCCAATGCCTTCATTCTGACTAGCTATGACTTTAGTGATTGGCGGTCGCCAATCAGTCATAAACGTATCTAAATCAAGCATCATATTTATCTCGCGTACTAGCTTGTCTGCACCGTCTAAATCAGATTTATTGATGCAGTATAAATCACCAATTTCCAAAATACCGGCCTTTATTGCCTGTATATCATCACCCATACCAGGGATTAACACTACCATGGTAGTATCAGCGGCTTTTACAATATCCACCTCGGATTGACCAACGCCGACCGTTTCCACGATGATTATATCCTTGCCAAAGGCATCCATAGCTTTTACCGCGTCAGCAGTTTTATGCGATAGTCCGCCCAAGCTGCCGCGAGTACCCATACTGCGGATAAAAACGCCCTCGTCTAATGTTAGTCCATTCATACGGATACGGTCGCCGAGTATCGCACCGCCCGTAAAAGGACTGGTCGGGTCAACTGCTACGATACCGACTGTTTTTCCCTCAGCACGATAAGCGCGGGCAATTTTATCAGTAAGGGTTGATTTACCAGCTCCTGGCGGCCCAGTTATGCCCAATACATAAGCATGACCAGTGTGCGGATATATTTGCTTCATTATATCCGTAGCTTCATCATACTCATTTTCAATAGCGGTTATCGCCTTTGATAGTGCTAAACGATTGCCCTTTAAAAGTTCTGCTGCAATGTCCATTAGCTCACCACCTTTATAGGTTGCCAATAAAAAGGTGTTGGGGCAGGGTCTAGCTATGCCCGTAACTACCCAACACCTAGTCTATATTGGATTTATCTTAGAGCTTTACATGCTCTTTGATGAATTTTACTACATCGCCGGTCGGTGTCCCCGGAGTAAAGACCTCGGCAACACCAGCCTTTTTTAGAGCTGGAATATCGCTGTCAGGAATAACGCCGCCGCCAATAATCAAGCAATCGTTCATGCCATTAGCACGGACAAGCTCAACAACCTTCGGGAAAAGATGACCATGAGCACCGGACAAAATGCTCATAGCTACAACGTTTACGTCCTCCTGAAGAGCAGCTTCAGCAATCTGCTCCGGAGTCTGACGAAGTCCCGTATATACTACCTCAAAGCCGGCATCGCGCAAAGCACGGGCTACAACCTTTGCACCACGGTCATGACCGTCAAGACCTGGTTTAGCAACTAAAACTCTAATTTTCTTTTCCATTTTGAATACCTCCAAAGATAGGCAATCTATGCCGTTTTTCCAATACTAATTACAGGCTGACATGTGCCTCATACTCACCGAATACTTCACGCATTACGCCACAGATTTCACCGAGCGTTGCATAAGTCTTAACAGCTGCTAGAATATGCGGCATGAGGTTTTCGTTCTCGTCTTGGCAAGCCTTTTTGAGGTCGGCAAGTGCAGCTTTTACAGCATCATTATCACGTTTTGCCTTCATAGCCTCGACTTTAGCCTTCTGACGAGTACCTACAGCCTCATCAACCTTTAGCAGGTCTTTTGGCGGCTCTTCATTTTCAATCTGGAATTTATTTACGCCAACAATCGTGCGTGCGCCGGACTCAACGTCCATCTGCCACTTATAGGCACTATCCTGAATTTCTTTCTGAATGTAGCCTTTTTCGATAGCAGCAACAGCACCGCCCATATCGTCAATCTTTTTAATGTACTCCCAAGCCTCGGCCTCTATTTTGTTAGTCATAGCCTCTACATAGTAAGAGCCAGCCAGCGGGTCGATAACATCAGCTAGACCGCTTTCATAAGCTACAATCTGCTGCGTGCGCAGAGCAATAGTAACCGACTCCTGCGTTGGGAGAGCCAGTGCCTCATCACGAGAGTTCGTATGCAGTGACTGCGTACCGCCCATTACTGCTGCTGCCGTCTGGAGCGCAACACGGACAATATTGTTGTTCGGCTGCTGTGCCGTCAGCATCGAGCCTGCCGTCTGCGTATGGAAACGGAGCTTCATGGACTTGTCGCTCTGAGCATGGAAACGCTCCTTCATAACCTTAGCCCAAATTCTGCGCGATGCACGGAACTTAGCAACCTCTTCAAGAACATTGTTATGAGCATTCCAGAAGAAGGATAGACGACCAGCAAAATCATCAATCTTTAGACCAGCCTTGATAGCTGCCTCGCAGTAAGCGATACCGTCAGCGATAGTAAATGCAATCTCCTGCGATGCCGTTGAGCCAGCCTCACGGATATGATAACCAGAAATGGAGATAGTATTCCATTTAGGAACATTCTTCGAGCAATACTCAAAGATATTCGTAATTAGACGCATGGAAGGACGCGGCGGGAAAATATAAGTGCCGCGAGCAGCGTACTCCTTTAAAATATCATTCTGAATAGTGCCACGGAGCTGGTCAGCCGGCACACCTTGCTTTTCAGCTACAGCGATATACATTGCTAAAAGTACCGATGCTGGAGCATTGATTGTCATGGAAGTGGAAACCTTGCCTAGGTCAATCTGGTCAAAGAGTGTTTCCATATCAGCCAGCGAGTCAATAGCAACGCCTACTTTACCAACTTCGCCCTCGGAAATCGGGTCAGTGGAATCGTAGCCAATCTGCGTCGGCAGGTCAAATGCACAGGATAGACCCGTTGCACCGTTTTCAATCAGCATACGATAACGCTTGTTAGACTCCTCAGCCGTGGAGAAGCCTGCGTACATACGCATCGTCCAAAAACGACCGCGATACATGGTCGGCTGTACGCCGCGAGTGTAAGGATATACGCCTGGGAAGCTAATCTCATCAGCGTAATCAGTTCCCTTTATATCTAGCGGCGTATATAGACGCTGCTCCGGCAGGTGGGCGCGCTCTGGGAAACGTGCGATAGCTTTGTCAACACTAGCCTGATATTTAGCTAGCTCTGCTTGGATTTTCTCGTGTTCAGTGCTCATTGGAAAATTCCTCCTAGTTCATTCAGTTAAAATCTATAATATATATATCTATCAAGGTTTCATGCTGCCGGTTTCTACAAAACGCTGATGGAAGGACAGCGACTCATGTAGTAGATGCGGCATATTGGCATGTTTGGTAGCCTCATCGGCACGCTTGAAGTAATCCATAAGGATTGGACGATAATCAGGATGAGCGCAGTTATTTATTATCTCTACTGCACGCTCATGGGCTGACTTGCCGCGCAGGTCGGCAATACCTTGCTCCGTGATGATAATATCAACATCATGGTCGGTATGGTCGATATGCGAGCACATCGGCACAACAGCGGAAATCTTGCCGTCTTTAGCAATGGACGGTGTGTAGAAAATGGTGAGGTATGCGTTGCGGGCAAAGTCGCCGCTACCGCCGATACCGTTCATCATCTTCGTGCCGGCAATATGCGTAGAGTTGACATTGCCATAAATATCAACTTCAATAGCCGTATTCATAGCGATAACGCCTAAACGGTGTACAACCTCAGGGCTATTGGACACTTCCTCTGGGCGGAGCAAGAGGTACTTTTTATACTTAGCAACGTCCTTATAGAAACGAGCCATGCCCTCTGGCGACGGGCTAAATGCCGTACCCGATGCAAAGTTTAATTTACCAGCATCAATAAGGTCTAGCATACCGTCCTGAATAACCTCGGTATAAACCGTCAAATCCTTGAGGTCAGAATCTACAAAGCCAGCAATAACGGCATTAGCAACATTGCCTACGCCCGACTGTAGCGGCAGCAGATTTTTCGGCATTCTGCCAGCCTCGATTTCTTTCTTGAGGAAATCAAGTGTAAGCTCGCTCATCTTCTTAGAGTTTTCATCGATTGCCTTCAGCGGACGAGTGGAGTCCGGTATATCGCATGGTACGATATATTTAATTTTGTCCGGTGTGCAGGGAATGTAGGTCGTTCCTACTCGGTCATTAGCCTTGACAATGGGAATTGGCAGGCGGTTTGGCGGATCCATCGGGATATATACATCATGCATACCCTCTAGCTCTAGCGGCTGGGTAGTATTTACCTCGACTATAACTGTATCAGCACTCTGTACATAGGATGCTGCGTTTCCTAGCGAGGTAGTAGGAATGATATTTCCCTCCTCGGTTATAGCACAAGCCTCGACAACTGCTACGTCTATATGACCTAGATAACCGCAACGGCTAAGCTGTGCCGACTCTGATAAATGAATATCTAAATAGTCAACCGAGCCATCATTGATTTCATTTCTAAGTGCCTTATCCGTTTGATACGGCAGACGCTGCTTTATACCATGAACCTGTGCTAAGGCATCATCAAGCTCAGGGCCTGTCGATGCACCAGTCCATAGATTAATGGTAAACGGATTTTTTTTCATGCGTTCAGCCAGTGCCAGCGGAATAGCCTTAGGGTAGGCTGAAGCGGTAAAACCACTGGTAGCCACCGTCATGCCAGGCTTAAAAAAGGCAGCTGCTTCTTCAGCCGAAACAATTTTCTCCTGCAGTGCCTTGCTGCGCACGCGATCGAGAATATCAATCATGGAAAGTCCTCCCTCATCAGTGTCACAGGGTGTGTGACAACAGACTCAAACATTTCATGGGTAATAAATTAAACTCATAACACCAAGTTATTGTCGCTATGAAATATAATTATCATTTATCATACCAACTCGTTTCAATTATACCCCGTAACTAAGAATAGCACGAAAAAGAAACTGCGTCAAGATAGAGCTGACGCAGTTTCTTAATATGTTGTGCAAAAGTTCACAAATAGTAATTCTTTGTTATTTGCGCGTGATATGGTAGGACAGGCTGCTAAGCCCTATAGATAAATCCTCATTTACTATGTGCATAGTTTCAGGCACGTCCATTTTTATAGGCGCGAAGTTCCATATTCCCTTTATGCCGGCATCGACTAGCTTATCGGCTACGCCTTGGGCAAAGGCAGCCGGTACAGCGATTATGCCGATATGGATATTTCTTTCCTTTACAATTTTTTTTATGTTGCGAATGTCTTCTACCTTGACGTGATTTACCGTTGTGCCAATAACGTTAGGGTCTTGGTCAAATAATGCTACCAAATTAAAGCCTAGCGTAACAAAATTTTGATAGTTGGCAAGTGCCACTCCTAAATGACCTATACCGATAATGGCAATATTCCAGTGATTGTTAAGCCCTAATATCTCACCGACATTTCTCTTCAGCTCATTTACATAGTAACCTACGCCCTTTTTGCCGAACTGTCCAAAGGATGCTAAATCCTTTCGTATCTGCTCCGGTGTTATTCCTAAACGGCGACCAAGCTCATCGGAGCTGATAATATCTATGCCTTCATCTTGTGCTAATCGCAATGTTCTAAAATAAAGCGGCAAACGGTCAATAGTTGCCTTCGATATATTTACCGGTGTTTTCATTCGTTCCCCTCCTCTTCATTTAATTTTTCTTGATTTTTATTTTCCTCTAGCTCCCATAAAGCAGCGGCAAGAGCTGCCATAAGCCATAACAGCATTGATGACGGTATATTAAATAATAAATCATCAGTAAAGCCATTTAATGCTATTGATATAATGGCTAGTCCTAATCCCAAGCTAAGCCCAGCAAGCACGCGGTAATCTTCCCAGCTGCGCAAATCATCATTAAAGCTTATCTCGCTTACTTCATCATCTTTAGCAACACTATCTACTATGCTCTTTAGCTCAGCGTCAGCAGCTACTTCATCCTTTAAATCGAAGGGATGCGGCTCTTGGGGCAAAGTTTCTGGCGATAAAAATCTAGCTCTAAGTGCTAAATACATTGTGCCAAAGAAAAACCACATAAATGACAATGCGCCTGGTATGCCGATTTCTGCTGCATAGTTAAGATATAGATTATGCGCATGGACAATTAAAACATCTGCCCCCTGCAAATAAAAATCGTACTCCGGATACACCATAAAATATGCTCCCCAGCCAATCCCTAAAAAGGGGTGGTCTTGTATCATTGCTATGGTGCTTTCCCAAAAAGCCAATCGCATTTCTGCCGAGGTATCAACCGTAGTAAAGACCGAAGTTAGTCTAGTATACAGCACTGGGTCAGCTACTAATAGTATCGCGCCGATAGCTATGCAGCCTGCTAATACGCGCCAGTCCTTTATTATGCCGTAAATAACAAAAATAACAGCAATTACTAGGCACGCACCGCGGGCATAGGTCATACCTAAACAGGCAGCAGCCAGTAAAATAAAAGCTCCTAAAACCAGCCTTTTAGGATTGCTGCCAGCTTTAACTAACATACCAAAGCCAAGGCAGATAATAATATCTAAATAGCCAGCTAAAATGTTAGGATTTTCCCAAGTTGAAAAGACACGTTTTCTTAGTTCGGGGAAAGCCTCGCCGTCTACCCATTTCATAGCACTTATATCGATACCGAATATGAATTGATATAAGCCGTATAAAATAACTAGTATCGCCGCCGCGCCTAGTGCTAAAAGTATCTCGCGAAATTTATCTGCTGAGCGTACCTGCTGACCTATTAAGAAGTAAGTCAGCACATAAACACCCACTAGATTGTACCAGTTGTAAAAGCTAAAGCCAATATCCGGCGACACTAATATCGAGGCAGCACTAATCAGCACAAATAATCCGACTGGCACATCCAGCGGCAAATGGCGAAAATGAAAGTCAGCTGTCTTTTTCTTATATACAAAGGTCAGCACTACGCCGATAAGCAAAAAAATTGTAGCAATTTTAGGGGCTAAAGCTAGGAAAAAAGCTGTCCCCAATGTTGCATACCAAGAATATTTACGGTATCTTTCCTGCCACCTTGCCTTGCTGGCAGCTCTGCGCAGCTTATTGAAATCACGCTTTTCTTCTATTGGCATGATTTCACCCCTTGTGCCTTAGCAGCATATCGCGAACACCGCCGACTAAATATAAAGAGCCTGCTATTACTAATATATGGTCATCAGCTGTCAGCTCCAAGGCTCTAGTAAGTGCCTCATCATTTTTTTCTATCGGCTCTGCCTTGGCTACATAATTTTCTACTGCTTGAGTAAGCCTAGCAATGCTTGGTGCTCTATCGGAGTTTGGCACGGTAACTATAACCTTATCTTCCATTCTTAGCAAAATACTAAGCATAGAGTTTATATCCTTATCCTTTAAGATACCCAGCAAAAATACTCGTTTTTCAGTTGGATAATATTTATCAAGGCTTTCTCTTAAAACCTTCATGCCGGCAGGATTATGCGCGCCGTCAACGATTACCGTCTTACCGCCTATTTCTAGTCGCTCAAATCTAGCCGGCCAGCTGACGAGCTTTAAAGCATCACTAATCGTAACATTAGTAACTCTTTCATCGACATTGTGTATAAGGTTAGCGGTCATAATCGCTAGCGCGGCATTTTCTACCTGATGCACACCTAGTAAGTGCAACTCGTAAGGTTCGTCATTCATGCCTAAAAGTGCCGAGCTAAAGGCTATTTTTTGATTTTGTCCTACCATAGCCATAAACTTAGCTGAAAAATCTTCATTATACACAAATACATCGGCATTTTTTTCTTCAGCCGCGGCACGGATAATTTCTAGCGGCATACCAGCAGCCGCAGTAACTACCGGCACACCGTCCTTTATTATTCCTGCCTTGTGCTTAGCAATTCCCTCTAGCGTGCCGCCGCATTTGTCAGCGTGTTCAAAGGTCACGTTAGTAATAACTGCAATCTCCGGCGTTATGACGTTAGTAGAGTCTAAAAGTCCGCCTAGTCCTACCTCGATAACAGCATACTCTACATGGCGTTTAGCAAAATAAACAAAGGCAATCGCCGTTAAGACCTCGAACTGCGTGGGGCACTCATCGCCAGCAGCAACCATTTTATCGATAGTTTCTTTAATAGTAAGCACGCAGTCGGCAAAATCCTGTTCAGGGATATTTTCACCGTCTACCCGCACGCGCTCGGTATAACTAACTAGATGCGGCGAGCTGTAAAAGCCGGTATGAATACCTGAGCGGCAAAGTATGCCGGCTATCATAGCAGCTGTCGAGCCTTTGCCATTTGTTCCTGTCACATGAATGGTGCGATAGCGGTCTTGCGGCAATCCGAGCAACTCTAGCAATCTATTTATACGGCTTAATCCCAGCTTTATTCCGAATATATTTAGCCCCTCAATATACGAAAGGGCCTCGCTATAATTCATTTTAGCCTCCAATTAGAGCTCTTTTAAATCTTCGATACGGTCTTCAACCGCTTTCTTCTTATCCTCATAACCAGCAAGCTTTTCACGCTCGGCAGCCACCACATTCTCCGGTGCTTTCTTTAAAAAGCCTTCGTTGCCCAGCTTTTTAGCTAGACGCTCAATCTCTTTTGCCAGCTTGTCTAGTTCCTTGTTTAGACGTGCCATTTCCTTATCTACGTCAATAAGACCTTTTAGCGGCAAGAAGATGTTTACACCGTTTACGATGCCTGTCATAGCATTTTCCGGCTGTTTGGCATCGCTCTTTATTATTGTTACCGGCTCTGCCGCTGCCAGCTTGTCAAGATAGCCGGTATTGTGGCTAAATACAACAGCTAATTTTTCATCAGTAAAGCTTAAAATAACTTCGCTCTTTTTGCTAGGCGCAGCTCCTACTTCGGCGCGCATATTGCGGATAGTCTTTATTGTTTCCATGATAGCGGTCATATCCGCCTCGATTTGGTCGTTTATCATCAGCGTATCAGCTGTTGGCCAATCCGTAACCATGATGCTCTTTACATTTTCATCATGCGGCACTTTTTGCCAAATTTCTTCGGTGATAAACGGCATGAAGGGGTGCAGCAGGCGCAAAGTACGCTCTAATACATAGGAAAGAACATATAGTGCCGTGTTTCTAGCGCGTACATTTTCTTTGTCATATAGGCGTGCCTTGGTAAGCTCAATATACCAGTCGCAGAACTCATTCCAAATAAATTCATAAATCATGCGCGCAGCTTCGCCTAGCTCGAACTTATCTAGGTTGGCGGTAACATCGCGCGCCGTGCGGGCAAACCGCGACATAATCCATTTATCAGACAGTGTATAATCACTATCTTCTGGCACAAAATTCTTGTCAAAGCCGTCCTCAATGTTCATCAGCATATAGCGCGATGCATTCCAAAGCTTATTGGCAAAGTTTCTAGCCGACTCTACGCGCTCCCAATAAAAACGCATATCATTGCCTGGAGTATTGCCCGTTATCAGCATAAAGCGCAGAGTGTCAGCACCATACTTTTCAATAACCTCTACAGGGTCAATGCCGTTGCCAAGGGATTTACTCATCTTGCGGCCCTGACTATCGCGTACTAGACCATGAATAAATACATGGTGGAAGGGAATATCCTTGCCAAACTCTAAGCCCATCATTACCATGCGGGCAACCCAGAAGAAAATAATATCATAGCCAGTTACCAGCGTTGCCGTAGGATAGAAATGCTCTAGCTCGGCAGTTTTTTCTGGCCAGCCCATAGTTTCAAATGGCCACAGTCCCGAACTAAACCAGGTATCTAATACGTCCTCATCCTGATGAATTTTTTGGCTGTGGCAATGTGGACACTCGGTAATATCTTCGCGCGAAACACTGGTTTTACCACAATCGTCACAATACCAAGCTGGTATTCTGTGTCCCCACCATAGCTGACGTGAAATGCACCAATCGCGAATATTTTCCAGCCACTGAATATAGGTTTTAGTAAATCTTTCAGGAACAAATTTTATTTTGCCAGTTTTTACTGCCTCAATAGCAGGCTTAGCCAAGCCTTCCATTTTTACAAACCACTGTTTTGATACCATAGGCTCAATAGTGGAGTGACAGCGCGAGCAATGGCCGACAGCATGCTCATGCTCCTCGGTAGAAACCAAAACACCTAGCTCGTCTAGCTCCTTAACCAAAGCTTTGCGGCACTCATAGCGATCCATGCCCTGATATTTGCCTGCGCCATCACCCATAGTGCCGTCATTATTTATAACCTTTATCTGCTCAAGGTTGTGACGCATACCCATTTCAAAATCGTTGGGGTCATGTGCCGGAGTTACCTTTACTGCGCCCGTGCCAAACTCTTTATCAACATATTCATCAGCAAAGAGTGGAATACGGCGGTTGACAATTGGCAAAATCAAGGTCTTGCCTACTAAATCCTGGTAGCGTTCATCATCAGGGTGAACAGCTACGCCAGTATCGCCAAACATTGTTTCAGGACGCGTAGTAGCAATCTCAACATATCTATCGCTGCCCTCAACCTGATAGCGCAGATGCCAAAGATGTCCTGCCTCATTCTCATGCTCTACTTCAATATCAGAAATAGCCGTATTGCATTGCGGACACCAGTTAGTTATACGCGTGCCTTGATAAATTAAGCCTTTTTCGTATAGGCTGACAAATACTTCGCGCACAGCCTTTGAGCAACCTTCGTCCATTGTAAAACGCTCGCGGTCCCAATCACAGGACGAACCAAGCGAACGTAGCTGGTACATAATGCGGCTACCGAATTTTTCCTTCCAATCCCATACGCGCTCTAAAAATTTATCGCGTCCTAAATCGTAACGGGTTTTGCCCTCTTCACGCAGCGCACCTTCAACCTTGGCCTGCGTAGCAATGCCGGCATGGTCACAGCCCGGCACCCACAGCGTATTAAAGCCCTGCATACGGTGGTAACGAATTAAAATATCCTGCAAGGTATTGTCTAATGCATGGCCCATGTGCAACTGTCCGGTAACGTTTGGCGGCGGAATAACCATGCTATACGGTTTTTTGCTCTTATCTACCTCTTCGTGAAAAAGTTTATTATCTTCCCAATACTTATACCATTTCTTTTCAAATGATTGCGGGTCATAAACCTTAGGAATATTGTGTTCTGATGTGTTTTCGATATTTTCTGCCATGTAATTTCCTCCTAAATAATAAAATAGCCGCCGTCCTCAAAAGGACGACAGCAAAAGCAAGCAACTGCAAGAACTTTCACCAACCGTTCTCTCTCTAAAGCGTAACCTGCCCTACCTCTCATCATCATCATTTTTCACTATACGGCGTTCATTTTAGCATATTTTTTTTCTATTTGCAACGAACAGCAATTGTATTTATCCGTCTATATAATTAATAATAATTTTCCATTAGTAATAATTATAAAAAAATATGATTTTAAAAGAAAATAAGTAAAAAAAGCCGTTTAAGCAATATAATCTTATTTAATCAAATAATTCAACAGTTTTATTCTTATCAGCAATCAATTATAATAAAAATATAGCAATTCTTAATCAGCCAAAAGAATACTAAATGTGTTTTATATTTTAGGAGGTTTTTACTATGAAAAAATTTGTTTGCACCGTTTGCGGTTATGTATACGAGGGCGAGGCTGCTCCAGCAGTTTGCCCAATCTGTAAAGCTCCGGCATCAAAATTTATTGAGCAGAGCGGCGAGCTAGAATTTGCTGACGAACATCATGTCGGCACAGCTAAAGATGTTGACCCGCGCATTGTCGAAGGTCTGCGTCAGAACTTTACTGGCGAATGCAGCGAGGTTGGTATGTATCTAGCTATGAGCCGTCAGGCTGACCGCGAAGGCTATCCGGAAATTGCCGAGGCTTATAAGCGTTATGCCTTCGAGGAGGCAGAACATGCCGCTAAATTTGCTGAACTTCTCGGCGAGGTGCTGACTAACAGCACTAAGAAAAATCTAACACTCCGCATTGATGCCGAGCATGGTGCTTGCGCTGGCAAAAAAGAACTAGCAACACTCGCTAAAGAGCTAGGTCTTGATGCCGTCCATGATACGGTTCACGAAATGGCTAAAGATGAAGCGCGCCACGGTCGCGGCTTTAAGGGTCTATTTGACCGTTACTTCGGTAAATAATTATTCCCCTAACATAAAAATGGCACTGCCTTTTAAGGCAGTGCTATTTTTTATTTATCACGTTTTAATTGATAGTAATGTAACACCTCTGCTATTTTTAAATTTTTTATACTATCTATTATTTCATTACTAAAATCATTTTTCGCTATTATTTTTTTAGCAAATTTTCTATCTTCAGGACTTAAAGAATGAAATTTTTTATGCCATTCTTTAGTTAAATTATCCTTATATTTAAATCTATTTATTATAAAAATTTCTGGCATCCAAAGTATATCCCAAAAATCTTCTAAAGTTTCACCAAACGCTTCATAAAAAAATGATTTTCCCCTGCCAATCTTTCCCTTAGTAGCATTCAATACCGCTTGAATTGCTCGGATAAACTTTCTATTCCAATATTTCCCTATATAATTACGATTGCGAAAATATTCCGGATCTCGTATTGGATGATATTTCATAGGAAAAGAATAAATAACAACATTTAACTTTTCACACAATTCAACGTTTATTTTCATTCGATAATATAAATGTTCAGGTCTGTCCTTATAATTGTAAAGTAGATAGTTTGATAAATGATTTATTCCATATTTAGCAGCTGTTTCTATAGCTTTTACATAAATATCGCGCTGTTCATAATGATCAAAAGCTATTCTAAGTGGATTTATCTCCACTTCAGCCAGCTTTTTTATCTTTTTATCAGTTACAAGTCTAGCATCAACTCCTTGATTAAAGTCAATAGCTCGTTTTCGTAATCTTGACTTAAAATATTTTTTATATAAGGGTCTTACTATATTATCAAAGTCCAATACCGCCTCTCTTGTGGCTGTTGGCAAATATAATAATCCGCGTTTTTCTCTTTCAATGTAAAATTCAGCAACATCAGCTTCCGATAATTTAACGCCTACTTTATCATATAAAGCAATAATTTTCTTTAAGTAACCTCGTAAATTATAGCCACGCTCAATATTTTGGAAAGCTATTTCATATTCATTATCTGGAATATAATTAGCACCTTTGCCATAACCACATTCCTTTATCTCATCTATGATGTCATTAAATCTATCCGATGCAAATACATTATTATCCATCAACAGTAAATTACGTTGTTGTCCAAAATTATCATCGATATATTTCATTTGATTTTTTATACTAATAAATTCTTTATAACAAGGTTCTAGTGTTTTTACAGCACAAAATCCACAATTTCTAATACAACCTCTACTCATATAGCCTAAATATGCATCATGAGCTGGATATTTATAATCTATTTCTTCTAATATAGAATAATCTAAAGGCAATTCATCAATTATATCAGTATTGTTAACATCCAATATGCCTGGTTTATCTAAAAGACCTATATGTGGTTTTATTCCTGTTTCCGCTTCAATATATTCTGGCAAAATTGTTGCAGCAATACCTCCTACTATAATTTTACCTTTAGCTGCCACAAAATATTTACAATAATTGATAGTATCTATAGTTTGTGTCCAATAAAAAGTAAATAATGTTGTAATTCCTACTATATCAAAAGTTGGATATTGCTTATTTCTAAATCTATCACGATAAATCTTAGCACAGTTTATATAATCTTCATTAGTTACAAAGTTTGGTATTTCTTCTAACGTTTCATATTTTCCCAACCTAATAAATTTGCACAAAACATCAAAATATCTTGCCAATTTGACATCATCAATTATTTTATATAACTCTTCAGCTAAAATTTCTGCGGCAAATTGTTTTAAATCACCCTTAAAAAATCTAACATCATCACCGCATCTGCGATAATAAGTTGCGAGTTTCATGAGTGGCATAGGTGGATATTTATTTTTATAGTTAGGTTCTACAAGTAAAACCTTTCGCTTCATTTTAATTCATCCTCTATTGCTTTTATTAATTTTTCAGTTAAATTTTTATCTGCACTAAGTTCATTTTTTATAACTGTAAAAATTTTTTCAATAATTTTTCTTGTTTTTTTATCATATGCTGATAGCTTATCAGTCCGCCTAATTATCTCATTATGATTTCTTTTAACCTTAACATTTTTATTATTTGCTATCTTTTTAAGATCTTGCTTCTTTGTTTTCTTCTGATACTCTTCAAGTCTACTTTTCGCTATCTCACTTACTATTTTATCTACGTCATCTGTTTGTGCTCGATCCATTAATTTATTAATCTTTTTTAAAGCAATATCAGCTTTCTTTTTATGTGATGATAAATTCTCCTCATTTTCGATTTCATCTTGTTTATTTATAAATAAGCTTTGCTCACGTTTTCTTTCTATTTCTATCCGACAGTTTTCCATTTTAGATAATGTCTGAATTGAACTATTAATTTCTGAACCTTTATGAGCAATTTTTGTCAAATCTACAGCAATTTTTTTCATTTCTTTTTCAAATTCAATTCTTACAGGATTTTCGTTAAAATAATCGCGTTGTGAGTTCGGAATTAGCTCAGGAGATAATATATGTATCTCGCCTATTATATAATTAGCGAAACGATCTTCATTAAAAAATTGCTTAGTAATATTTTCATCACCTATCTGAATATTAGCTGCGCGAATACGCATAGCACGCATATTAACACTTTTCGGTATTGCCCCCTTAAAATCAGAGCGACCAAACCAAAGCCACGCTATAATGTTACCATTAGATGACATTATTTCTTTAAATTCTAAGTCATGTATTTTATCTTTATTGTTTTTTTGTATATCGTATTCCATTTTATATGGTTTAAAAATCTGTACAGCATCACTACTGTTGTATATCAAATATATATTATATTCCTTTAATTTATAATTTTTTTTATTAACAAACCTATATATTTCTTGACATGGATAAAAATTACTATCATAGGCTACAGGTGCTACAAATTCTAAATAACTATGAACTTTATTTCTATCAAGTAATTCTTCATTTTCAGCATTTATATTTACAATTTCCACTTTGAAATAATGTGAATTTATTTTTTCATTATTTTCTACTCTAAAGCTATTTATTGCTTGCAAAATTTCTAAAGCCGTATGTCTATTGCCATTAGCATTCTCATTCAACATATTACGCATAAGTTTAGCATTGCAAATCATGATAGACTTAGCCGTTTCTCCTTTAAAGCTGGTTGTAAATATTAATTTTTCACAATAAGCTAATCCTGCCAATCTGCCTATGCCGCGGAAACCTCTATCAACACTTAATTTCTTAGATGAGTCAGCAATATTAGCTAAAGTTTCCCTAAACTTTTCAACTTCTATACCAGTTCCATTATCTTCAATGATAATTTTCCGCTCTTTATCTTTTATGGAGATTTGTATTTCACCTTCATCACAATTTTCCAATATTCCCAGAGCCACAGCCTTATCTATAGCATCGCAAGCATTTTGAATATATTCGCGGAAAATTATTTTTGAATCTTTATACATTCCCGTGGTCAAATTTTCAAGTATATTAGCACCAAAATTATATTTTTGATTTTTATCCATTCTTATTCCCTCATTTAAATTGTTTATAAATTGGCTTAGGAAATGTTATCTTTAATAGCGAACGAAAAATAGGATTTTGAATCAAATATTCACCTTGTTTTAGTCTAGTAAGCATATTTTTATATGTCGTCGGCAAACTTTTATAATCATTTGTACCAGTTTCAATATTATTAGTTCTGCCATAAGCATGTGTAGAACAATTTCCAGTAACCCGTGCATGAATATTAGAACGAAACTGTTCTGCTCCGAATAATACTACCCCCAATGATCTGCCACGTTCTGTAACATCTAATAACTCTCTAAGTATTGGTGAATTTTTAGGAGTATCTTTGGAGGCATACTTATTTAATTCATCAATAAATATTACAATTCTATCAGGAATTTCATGATTTTCTAGTTCATCATCATATTCTCCTAATTTTAAATTATATATAGTTCTAAGCGTATCACCAAAAACAAAAGCTTGCTTATCCTCAGATAGCTTAGCCACATCTATTACCATAATATCGTTAGCAGTAATATCCTTTACAGCATCAGCTAATCTACATTCGCCCTTGCTTTCTTCTGTCCTATTAGCAAACATTTCATCATTTTTTATAGCTTTATTAATTATGCGTTTAAATTTACGCCAACTAAGAACGCTTATTTCGTTTGAAATTCTAATAGATTTTTTACCAGTTTTTTCGTCTTTTTTTTGCACTGATGCTAATTCACTTACTTTATCTAAAAATTCTTGCCAATCCGTAACTCCTTCAAAATCACTATCTTTACTATCAACAATTTTACTTATTATGGATTCCATTGTTTGTTGGGGGTCATCAATATCTGCAAACAACATTTCTATACTTTCACGATCATCCTCATATGTATATTTAAATTTTTTTAGTATTCCTTGATTTTTATACTCCTCTATATCGCATTTAGATAAATATGTACTAGTTTTATTAGAATTTTGAGCCGTATATGGTATATAGTATTTAACATTATCAAAAGGTTTGCCAGTTAAGCCTATAGCCTTATATTCAGCTACAGTCTTTTTTCTTATTTCTTCAGGTGTATTTTCACTATCTTCATTAAAGTCGTTAGGCTCATGTATAGCCATAAGATCTTTACCTTTAACATTTAATATTACATATGCCACAGATTCCTCCTTTTCACGCATGAAATGTTCTTGCGCTGATTTTATAAGGAACATTGCATATGATGTTTTTGCCGCCAGACCTGAAATACCTGAAATATTTAAATGCGCGCCTTCTGGACCTAACAAAAATTTTGCATTTAAGTTTACTTTTATCGGAAATTCATCTTCACTTCCTTCATACATATTAATCTTCCCACATACTAACGGATTTAATACATTTTTTAATCCTAATGCCACAGTTACTTCTTCAGCACTAGCCAAATATACTGGTGCATCGTTATGGACTGGCGTATATATATTTTTATCATTGTAAATTACTGTTGCTTCAACGCAATTCATGCTTATACGCAATGTTGGTACTTCTATGTTTATATCTCCAAAATCATTTGAAATAAAACTTGTTAAAAAACTTTGCGCATCGGTCAGATGAGATATATTTTTTATTACACCAAACGAATACGAATTATCTATATGTTTAACTTTTATTATATCAAATGAATTTAATTTTAAATCCGAATTTGTCCAAAAATTAAATTCGTCCATAGTAGTCGGTTTTTTCTCAGTTGCTACTATTCTGCCAATAAGTTTGCTCATAATATTCACTCCATTAAAATAAGTGCAAAAAACTTTCCGTACTGATAAATTTTGATTTTACATATTGTTCAGTTAAATATACTGGATATATATGATTTGCCCACCGTGGATCGCTGCCATAACAAGTAGGAGTTCTTTCATTTATAAGACTGGCACTAAGGCTATCCACATATTCAGTTTCTATCCCTTTTTCTAATTCATCATCATTTACCAGTATTTTTTCAACTTTTAAAACTCCGTCAAACGGTGAAAGTGTTTTTTCTTTGTCTCTTATTCGTACATACCATACTGCAAACTTTGTATTGTCATAACTGTACTCTGCCACTGGGGTACGACTATACAAGGGTAATTCGGCAATAAATCCAGGATTTGATTTTCCTTTTTTGTCTTTGCATATTTCAGGATTAAAATTTTTGGATACACCTATTACCCAGTTATAGTTGTTCTTAAAAATTAATTCTTCATTCTTGTTACTGCAATTTGATTTACGATATTCTAGTGAACCATCTTTTACTAAATAATTGCGCTGATTTAATAATTTTTTCTTAACTAAATCTGATACGGTTTGCTTTTCTAACTCAATCATTCTATCTTGTATTTTTATAATGCCTTTACCTTCATATTTTTCTTTATTAGCATAACTAGTACTATAAGAAAAAATATTAGCTAACTGCATATCACTATTAGTCAATCTCGTAATGTTTGTATTTCTCTTTATTTTTTCATTTAATGCTTCAAAAAATCCTGGTTTGCCATCTGCATCAGCAATAGACGGCAATGCTAAATCCCACTCGCAATTAAATATGCATTTTTTCATTCTTTTATTTATTCTTTTAAGGCAGCCGACTGCTATTTGCCCAGCTATAACAGGATATATTCCAGAACGATTTTTTCCTTTATTGTAAGCAATATCATCAACTTTATAAACTCGCCGTGAACCGTCTAAGAAATAAGTAAGCAAATTTATATCATAATGTTTTAATTCTTCGCATTTTTCTTTTAACGATTTATAATTTTTAGGCGGCTCTGTTTCTGCATATTTTTCCCAAACTTTGTTATATTCACCATAATCAATACTAGGAATTTCTGCATTATCTAAGCTATATTTATGCGCCTTATAACTTTTGCCACCTGTTTCCATTTCTAGGTATTTCATTATTTTTTCTGCCATATTATCAATCCCTAATGTTAACGAATTTACTTTTATAGTATAACTGTCTCCCACCCCCATAGACAACATATTTTTTATTTACAATAAAAAATATGACTGTCACAAAATTAATTATTACCAATTTTGCAACAGCCATATTCTTATAAATTATACTTTTGGTTTCGCAAAAATCATTCGTCCTGCGGCGGTTTGTAGTGCCGTGGTGACTTCGACTTTTATGGTTTCATTCATATAGTGTTGACCATTTTCAATGACAATCATTGTGCCGTCATCAAGATAAGCTACGCCTTGACCTGGCTCTTTGCCCGATTTTACGATAGACACGGTCATTTCTTCGCCAGGTATTACTACTGGCTTTACGGCGTTTGAAAGCTCGTTTATATTTAAAACCTTCACGCCACGCAGCTGGGCGACTTTATTTAGATTAAAATCATTGGTAATTATTTTACCGCCGACTTCTTGTGCCAGCTGCAATAGTTTAGAGTCAACCTCAGGTATTTCTTCATAATCGACCTCGGTGACCTCGACCTTCATGCGCGAGCCTTCGCGAATTTTTTGCAAAATATCTAGTCCGCGACGACCGCGGGTTCGTTTCAGCGCGTCAGAGGAGTCAGCTATATGCTGCAATTCCTCTAGTACAAACACAGGTATCAGCAATGTTCCTTCAATAAAGCCAGTTTCGCAAATGTCGGCGATACGTCCGTCAATTATGACGCTGGTATCTAAGAGCTTATACTGCTTGCCCTCGCCATTCTTAGCAGGTTCTGCTGTCTTTGCCGCTTTTCCTTCCGGCGCGCGTTCATTATTTTTTACCATTGCTTTCATAAACTTTGGCACGATTTCAAAAAGTCCGGTAAGCTCCTTCCTTTTCTTTATCATAATATGGATACCTAGATAACCGAAAACAATGCTGAAAATAACGGGTATATACTCGCCTACTACTGGTATTTTAGAAAAAGCATAGCCTAATAAATTGGCAATTATAAGTCCGATAAAAAGTCCGATAGCTCCGGCAATTACATCATGGATAGGCATTTTATTTAGCTGCGTTTCTACCCACAGCGAAAATCTTTTTAGCAGCCTGATAAAATACGGCGATAAAATAAAGCCTATCACGCCGCCCGCGATTGCACCAACTACTATACACAAAAGACCTGCTAAGGTCAGTTTAAAAATACCCATGTCAGCTTTTAATATTTCCGTGCTGATAAAAAATGTCAGCGAGGGACTAGCAATATTTAAGAGCGCGCCGCCCGCGATTGCCATAAAAAAGGTAATAAAAAAGCGCAATACTCGGTCTAGCATGTTTTCACCACCTTTCATAAATATAAAATATTATAACATACTTTAGTATAGTCAAAAATTAACTTATCGTCAATCATTCAAGTTTTTACTGTAGCTGCTAGCTACATAATTATTGTAGTCTGCCTTGCTGAAAAATCTATGCAATCCTTATAGGTTGCAATTAATGCCGCTAGAATGTTATTATTAACCTAGTTTTCATAGTTGTTTTTATCAGAGGTATATTATGCAAAGAATTATTGTAAAAGACGCACTGTATGCCGCGTTTCCTTATACTGTGCCGATTATGACCGCTTTTATTTTTCTCGGCATGGCTTATGGCTTTTATGCGGTAGCGGCAGGCTTTTCTTGGTATTACCCCATTATCACAGCAGTGATTGTTTTCGGCGGCTCGCTAGAATTTGTTACAGTTTCAATGCTATTATCAGCGTTTGCTCCGTTAGAAACCTTTATCATGGCTTTTATGATACAGGCGCGGCATCTTTTTTATGGTCTTGCCATGCTAGATAAATATAAAAATATGGGCTGGAAAAAATTCTTCTTAATTTTTGGTATGTGTGATGAAACCTTTGCGCTAAATTGTACTGTAAAAGTGCCAACGGGCATTGATAAGGGGTATTTTATGCTGTGGATTACCTTTTTAAATTGGCTTTACTGGGTATGTGGTGCAGCTCTTGGCGGTGTTTTAGGCAAGGCACTCCCTTTTGATACAACGGGTCTTGATTTTGTTATGACGGCAATGTTCGTTGTTATTTTCCTTGAGCAATGGCTAAATGAAAAGCACCATTATACCGCCTTGATTGGCTTTAGTATAACGGTGCTTATGCTAAATATTTTTGGTGCAGCTGCTTTTATTATTCCGAGTATGCTGGGCATACTGGCTTTATTAATTGTATTTCGCAATAAATTGCAATGGAAGGTGCAAAACTCATGACGCTGACGGAAGAAATTATAACTATCGCGCTTTGTGTTTTGGCGACCATGCTGACGCGGTTTATTCCCTTTTGGCTGTTTTCGTCTAAGCGTCCTACGCCGCCTATCGTGCGCTATTTAGGCAACGCGCTGCCAGGAGCAATATTTGCACTCCTTATCGTGTACTGTCTGCGCAATGTTTCCTTTACCAGCGGCAGCTACGGTCTGCCGGAAATATTAGGAATAATTGCTACCATACTTCTCCATATTTTTAGTCGACAAATGCTAATATCTATCGCTGGCGGCACTATATTTTATATGGTTATCATACGGCTATTGTAAAATTATTTAACGGCACGGATAAATAGACTGGTTAAATGGTCAATATCTTTTTGCCTATCTAGCTCATAAAGCGGTATGTCGATAATTTTTTCATCGGGCATAGCGAGATTATGTATGTAGGTTATCGGCTGCTCATCAGCAAATAGCTCCATAAGCATTAGTTTGGTATCAGATGCTATCTGCTGATTATAAACCTGTGTTATTATAAGCGACTGTGCCGGTTTTGTTTTTAAGCTTTCTACATCTTCGGCATCAATTATGGTAAGTCCGTCCACAGGGTCAATTGCTAGGCTGGTATACATAACCTCGACAAAGCTCATACTGGGGTGGATTGTTACTTTTATATTTGCTTCCTTTGATAGCTCGCGCAGTAAAACTACCGTGCGCTCGGCAACTAAAGGACTGCCTGGTACGGCATATACTATATCTTTATCCTTCGCCTTGCTCAATAGATTGACTGCAATTTCTTTATATAGCTCGGCAAAATTTGCGGCATTTTCATATTTATCATCATAAGTGCTATAACTAAAACCTGCCTTATCTAAGGCAGAAACAGTAGGATGCACCCGCGTCCTTAAAATTAAATTTTCAGCATTTTTCATTAGCTCCCATGTTTCGCGCGTTATAAGTCCCGCACGTCCTGGGCCTAGTCCGACTACGTCTATTTTTCCCATAAATTCTCCTTTTACCTTATCGGTGCTGCCTGTTTAGGTGGCACTTTTTTATTTAATAATTCAGCATCGCCGCTGGCTATCATCAGTATTCTAGTTACAAAGTTTAAAATATTATTTTTTAGCTTATTGTCAAGCATAAATCTAAAGCCGTTTTGCTGCGGCAGCGGGCGCATCTCTTTGCCGCACAATTTATCGAGCTTTACTAAGCCGCCCGCCGGCATTTTTTTATTAGCTAGAAAATAAATGTCTACGGCCGTTCCTAGCTCATTAATTGAGCGAATACCTAGGTTGCGGGCATAGTTTTTAATGCGTGCAATTTCTAATAGCCGCATAACTGGTTTTGTCGGCTCACCAAAACGGTCGATTAGCTCGTCTAGCAGTTCTTTTATTTCTTCATTAGTGCGAATGGCGGCAATGCGCTGATAAATTTCTATTTTATGCATGGCATCGACAATAAAATCGCCGTCAATATAGGCCTCAGCCTTTAAGTCGATTATCGGCTCAGGTACCGGCTCTTTGGTATCAGCTTTTCCGTCAGACTGTAATTTTTCTACTGCCTCTTCTAACAGACGGCAATACATTTCAAAGCCGACACTAGCGATATGTCCGTGCTGCTGCGCGCCTAAGAGATTGCCAGCACCGCGAATTTCTAAATCGCGCATAGCTATTTTAAAGCCTGCGCCTAGCTCGGCAAATTCCTTCATCGCCTGCAATCGTTTTTCCGCCGTTTCTGTAAGTATTTTGTCTGCCTGATAGACAAAATAGGCAAATGCCATGTGATGCGAGCGACCCACGCGCCCCCGCATCTGGTAGAGCTGCGATAGCCCAAAATGGTCAGCATTATAAACTATTATCGTATTGGCATTGGCTACATCTAGTCCATTTTCCACAATACTGGTTGCCAGCAATATATCGTATTCACCCTCGTAAAAATCCATCATCACGCGCTCTAGCAAGGTTTCGTCCATTTGCCCGTGTGCCGTCTGTATTTTCGCGTCCGGCACGAGCCTTTCTAGTCGCTCGCGCATTCTGTCAATCGTATCTACGCGATTATAGATAAAATAAACCTGCCCGCCGCGGCGCATCTCGCGCTTAATGGCATTAGCTATAATTAAATCATTATTTTCGACTACATAGGTCTGCACGGGGAAACGCTCTGCCGGTGCAGTTTCGATAATGCTCATATCGCGCGCGCCCACCAGCGACATATGTAATGTTCGCGGTATAGGAGTAGCAGAAAGCGTAAGCACATCAATGCCGGCAGCTAATTTTCGTATTTTATCCTTCTGCTTAACACCAAAACGCTGTTCCTCATCTACTATCAGCAAGCCTAAATTTTTAAACTGTACTTTATTTTGATTTAAAATTGCATGAGTACCGATAAGAATATCAACCTTTCCGGTCTTTACCCGCTCTAAGGTTACCTTCTGCTCCTTAGTCGAGCGAAAGCGGCAAATGACATCTACTGTCGGAGCAAAATCCATAAACCGCGCACTAAAGGTCTGAAAATGCTGCTGGGCTAAAACTGTAGTCGGCACTAAAACCGCCACCTGCTTGCCGTCTAGGGCTGCCTTGTATGCCGCCCGAATAGCTACCTCAGTTTTGCCAAAGCCGACATCGCCGCACAGCAGCCTATCCATGGGCTTTGCCATTTCCATATCGGCTTTTATTTCTGCAATTGCCTTTAGCTGGTCGGCTGTTTCCTGATAAGGGAAAGCCCCCTCAAACTCGCGCTGCGTGGCATCATCTGGCGAAAAGGCAAAGCCCTTTGCCTCTTTGCGCTTAGCATATATCTCTATTAAATGCTCGGCAATATCCTCTACTGATTTTTTAGCCCGCGCCTTAGCCTTTACCCACTCAGTAGAGCCCATACGATGCAGGCGCGGCACTTCGCCCTCAGTCCCGATATATTTTTGCAGCAAGCCTACCTGCTCAGTAGGGACAAATAATTTATCATCGCCGCCGTATTTAATATGGAGATAATCCTTATGAATACCGCCGACCTCTAAAGTTTCTACTCCTAGATATTTACCGATACCATGATTTATATGTACCACATAGTCGCCCGGCTTAATATCTCTAAAATGTGCTATTTTTTCGCCGCTAGTTTTAGGACGCAGAGTTCTTTTTTTCTGTCGCCCGAAAATATCCTTTTCTGTTACTACGACCAGCCGTGCCGCTGTCATTTCAAAGCCAGCACTAAGCGAACCGATAGCGATATTTATTAAATCCGTGCGAAGGTCTTCGCCTTCCCTTAAAATAGCTGACGGCACGCGATGTCTAGCTAAAAATTCACGAATAGAGTTAGCCTTATCGCTAGTTTCTAACAGCATCAGCACTCTCTGCTGCTGCGTAAGCCACCTTGTTGCTTCGCTTTCTAATAAATCCATTTGCCGCTGAAAAGGCGTCATATTAGTAGCCGTAAAGCTAAGGGTCGCGGCAATTTCTGCATCATGCACCTGCTGTAGCATTAATGCCGAGTAAAACACATTATTTTCTCTAGCCGCCACTACCATATCTTCCCAAGAAAAAATTTTATTTTTTATTTCCGGTGTTTCCTTTAGCATACGCTTTAAATTATCGCGTATGCGCAGCGGCTCATCAAATAAAACTGCGCCCCTGCCGCCTAAAAAACTAATAAAAGGTTCGGTTTTATTGCTGTCTATTTCCACTAGCGGTGCAATAGTAATACCGGCGATATTTTGCTGCGACCTTTTACTAGCTAAATCAAACTCTCGCAAGGAGTCTATCTCGTCATCAAAGAACTCCAATCTAATCGGCATTTTAGCATTGATAGGAAAAATATCCACAATGCCGCCGCGAGCGCTGAATTGTCCGATATGCTCTATTTCCATTTCGCCCTCATAGCCTAGCTCTACTAATTTTTTTAGCAGCTCCTCGCGCGATATAACATCGCCCACCTTTAGTGAAAGGCTTAGCCGCGAAAATTCAGCCAAGCTTATACCCTTTTGCACCGCCGCCGCAGCCGTTGCCAATACTACTGCTTTTTCATGGCGCACCAAGCGGGCTAGAGCGTCCATGCGCCTAGCCGAGCGTTCTATACTTTTTGCCTGTGCCGCCACCGCCAGTATATCTAGCTCCGGCAGCTCTACGATTTCTCTATCAAGCAGCAAATTTCCTAAATTTTCCCGCCACTCATTTAGAGCCTCGCGGTTATGTACGATTATAATTAGCGGCACATTGCTTTCCCTGATTGCCGCCGCCCAAACAACCTGCTTTTGCGCGCCTGCTAAGCCATAAACCAGTGTTTCTGATTTTTCATTTAGCAAACATTCCTTCAGCTTGCCTAACGGCGAATAATCATTAAGTGCCTTAAACAGTACATTCATTTGTCACCTCAAAATTACGCGAAAACGGGACTGCCGCTAATATTAGCGATAGTCCCTAAAAAGCTTCAAATTCATCATTATAATATAGACCTATTTTCCCCAAACGTCAAGGAAGGTATGCGGCCGCCACTCTAAGCTTAAAGACCGTCCTGGCAAAAGTCTTTCTAAATCCTCTTTGGTGCGTGCCGGCACAATGCAATAGCTGCCGCAATGCGCACACTCTAATATAATTTCATCCTTGGCAATGCCGGCACTTATTTCCGCCGAGCCGCAAAGACACATTAGCTCGCCATGACGCGCTAAATCATGCACGCGGTTCAGTGCCTCTAAAAGCGTCTGCTGATGCTCTAAATAACCGTCAGCATCGCTAGGGTGCAGGGCATCATATTCGGCGGCATTAAAATCTAAAAATTCAGCAATATTCTGCCATTTACCGATATAGCCCAGCTCAAAATTATCATGCTGACAATATAGCTTTTCAAAATTAATCCGCTTTAGCTGCCGATAGCTAAACTGCTTGCTATTTTCGCCGCCGCAAACACCGCACCTAGTTTTAATAATAAGCCCCTTCTTAGGACGCATACTGATTTCGCCCATCTTATGTCCGCAGTCAGCACATTCCATTGTAAAATGCCGCTTGCCGCTAAATAACGGCACATCAAATAAATGTATTCTGCCACAGCATTGGCAATAAAACGCTACCGAACAGGCAGTGTCGATAAGCATTGCTGTTCCTCCTTTCTGCTTTTATTAGCTCACGATTTTTTCTAGTGTGATACTTCGCTAAATAAATACATTATTCCTTCTAGCAAAAATATTTTATATAGACAAAAAAGGGCGCGATTTTCGCGCCCTTTTCTATTTACTATTTATCCATTAACATTAATTTATCCGGCGGAAAATATAAATAAAGCTCATCAGCCTTTATTTTTTCCCATTCTTTTTTTCCTAGCTCATAACGGATTAATTTACCCTTATCGCCGAACCGCACCATTATAAGATAAGAAAATGTATCCTCGATAACGCGGTCGACCTTCATTAAAAATACATTGTCGCTATTTTCCCTTGCCGCTTTAGGCTCTAAAAAATGCGCACGTATTCCTACATATTTAGTATCTTCACTAGGCTCTTTAGCCGTAATAAGCCCAATGCCCCATTCAGTGGCTAAAATTTTATCGGCCGCTATTTTTTTTGCTGCCGATACATTCTTACAGCCTGATAACAGCGTTGCGGCAAGCGTATCAGGACTGGTAAATAATCCATGCTTGGTATGCACGGCCTCCATTTCTCCCTTATTGATGACTGCTATGCGGTCAGCTAATCTAAATACCTCGCCGCGGTCATGGGAAACCAAAAGTGCCGAATTATCATAGGATTTTAACACCGCGGCAAGCTCTAGCTCTAGCTGCCACTTTAGATAGCTATCTAGTGCTGAAAACGGCTCATCTAGTAGCAATAGCTCAGTATCTGCCGCTAAAATTCTAGCAAAAGCGGCGCGCTGCTGCTGACCGCCCGATAGCTCGTGAGGATAAGAATTTTCTAGCTCCGTAAGTGAAAATCTAGCTAGGTTTTTACTTACCTTAGCATTTTTTTCCTCTGCCGTGCCGCTAGCGACAAAACGTATATTTTCAGCAATCGTCATGTTAGGAAACAAGGCATAATTTTGAAATAAATAGCCGATATGTCTTTTTTGCGGCTTTAAATTTATATTTTTATCGCTGTCAAACAGTACCCTGCCATTTAATACAATGCGTCCGCTGTCAGGGCGTTCGATACCGGCGATACATTTAAGCGTCATACTTTTGCCGCAGCCTGACGCGCCGAGCAAGGCAAACACTTCATCGCGAGCCGTAAAATTTACATCTAGCGTAAAGTTACGCAGCTTTTTTTTTATATTTACCACTAGCTCCATATCGCCGCCCCCTTATTGCTGCGTGCTATCCACCAATTCATCAGCACCACAAAAAATAAAGAGAACAGTACGATTACTATTGCCCAGTTAAAGGCTAAATCATAATCGTTGGCCTGTACCGCGGCATAGATAGCTGTAGACATAGTTTGCGTGATACCAGGGATATTGCCGGCAAACATAATAGTTGCACCAAATTCGCCAAGCGCGCGCGTAAAGGACAGCACTAGGCCGGCTAAAATTCCCGCTCTGGCGTTTGGGAGCAGCACTTGCCAAAATATTTTCCACTCCGATACACCGAGCGTTCTAGCGGCATTTAAAATATTTACATCTATCTGCTCAAATGCGCCGCGGGCCGTGCGATACATCAGCGGCAGGGATACAACAACTGCGGCAATAACCGTAGCCTTCCAAGTAAATACCAAAGTAACATCAAACTGCAATAAAAATTTGCCGATTAAGCTTCTGCGTCCGAACATCATCAGCAAAAAGAAACCAACAACGGTTGGCGGCAAAACCATGGGTAACGTAATAATGGCATCGGCTAATCCCTGAAAGCGGCGCATACGCGCTACCAGCAAAGCTAAACCGATGCCGACAAAAAACGTTACCACCGTTGCCGCTCCCGCTGTTTCTAACGTGATTAGTAACGGTGATAATTCCATTATTTTACCTCAAAGCCATATTTTTCAAATAGTTTCTTATTATCATCATTAGACACAAAGGCTAAAAAATCCTTGGCAGTATCCATAGCCTTAGAGTCTTTTAAAACGGCGGCCGGATAAATTATCGGCTTATGCGTCCCTTCGGGAGCTTTAGCCGCTACCTTCACTTTATCCGATACTGCTGCATCCGTAGCATAGACCACGCCGCAGTCAGCATCGCCAGTTTCAACCCACGATAAAACCTGACGTACATCTGAGCCATATACAGCCTTAGCCTTTACTGCATCCAAAATACCCATTTTAGTAAAAACCTCTTCAGAATATTGTCCGACAGGCACGCCTTTAGGCTCGCCGAGTGCTATTTTTTGAACATCATTTCCAGCTAAGTCCTTAAAATCCTTTAAGTTTTTGCCATTATCTTTAGGAACTATCAGCACTACTTCATTTACCAATAAATCCCTGCGCGTGCTATCAGCTAACAGACCTTCTTTTTCTAAGGCATTCATTTGCTTTTGCGCCGCCGAGAAAAATAAATCCGTAGCCCCGCCGTTTTCGATAGCCTGCTGCAATGCGCCGGAGCTGCCAAAGTTGAACTCAACCTTGACGTTTGGATGCTCCTTTTCATATGAGGACGCAATTTCCTTCATTACATCGGTAAGACTAGCAGCCGCCGATACACGCAGCGTTACTGGCTCAGCCTTTGTACTGCCCTCAGTTGCCGTCTTGTCCCCCGTGCCGCAGCCCGCAGCCAGCATCGCAACACTGGCTAGTCCTAACGCCACTAGCCTTTTAATAGATACCATTTTCATTTGTCCCTCTCCTTTTCAAATACGGAAGGCGGCCCTGTTTCCTCAGCCACCCAGTGAAATTCACGGCGCAGCCACATAGCATTTTGCCTTAGTGACTTTTGCTCGGAGTATACATGGAGATTATACAATATAAAAAAAATATAAGCAACACCAATAATGGGTTGCTTATAAAAGTTAGTTGGGGTCAATTTTATGTTTTATGGCATCGTCTAAAATACTGTCGCGGCATTTTTTCGAGGCGGCAAAATAATCATAAATAGCCTGACGGTCGCCATTTTCACACGCTGTTATCACCTCATCTAAAATATTTTGCAGCTCGCGTAGATTGTGAGCTATTGCCTCGCCGTTAGTCATGCAAATATCTGCCCACATATCAGCGTTAGATGAAGCAATTCTAGTAGTATCGCGAAAGCCGCCGCCGATTAATTTTATACTCGACTCGCGGTCAGCACCAGCTCTATCTAAAAGCGTCACCAAGGCCGCCGCCGTAACGTGCGGCACATGGCTAATAACTGACGCGCAGCGGTCATGCTTGGCAATATCTAGCGTAGTAAAGTTTGCGCCCGTATATTTTAAAACGCTCATTAATTTTTCATGCGCGCTTTTAGGTGCGCCAGTATCTTCGACTATTACATACGCCTTGCCGACAAATAAATCAGCTTTCGCCGCCGTAACGCCGCTCTTTTCGCGTCCTGTCATCGGGTGACCGGCGATATAGTAAATATCTGGCGGCAGTATTTTTTTTAAATGCTCCCAAATATATTTTTTGGTACTGCCGGCATCGGTTATAATCGCGCCCTTTTTTAAATAAGGCAGGATTTTTTCTACCATTGGTACGATTTGCAAAACTGGCGGACTAAGAAAAATTATATCGGCATTTTCAACTACTTTTTTTATATCGGCACTTGCACTGTCGACTGCGCCTAGCTCTACCGCTTTATCCATGGAGGTTTGTGTGCGGCAAAGTCCTGTTATATAGATGCTATCGCCCATTTTTTGTTTTAAACAAAGTCCCAGTGAGCCGCCGATAAGTCCGACACCGATTATTGCCAGATTTATTTTATCTTTACTAAAATCATCCTTGCTCATAGCTCTCTATCCATAACCTTAGCAATCTTGCCTAGCTCATTCATCAGGAGATTGAATTTTTTTGGTTTTAAGCTTTGGTCGCCGTCAGACAAAGCTACCTCTGGATGCGGATGCACCTCGATTATTAGCCCGCCGCAGCCTGCCGCTACCGCTGCCCGCGCCATAGGCTGAACCATTTGCCAGCGACCTGTTCCATGGCTAGGGTCAACAATAATCGGCAGATGCGATAGTTCCTTTACCGCGGCTACAGCACTAAGGTCTAGTGTATTTCTAGTAAAGGTTTCATAAGTGCGAATACCGCGCTCGCACAAGATAACATTGTGATTGCCGCCCGCCATGATGTACTCAGCAGCATTTAACCATTCGCTAATTGTTGCCGACAAGCCGCGCTTTAGCATAACCGGCTTATTAGTTTTTCCAAGTGCCTTCAGCATTTGGAAATTCTGCATATTGCGTGCGCCGACCTGAAATACATCAGCATATTTACCGACTAGCTCAATATCGTCTTTATCAACAATTTCTGTTACTACCTTTAATCCCTCTTCATCGGCTACCTGACGGAGAAGCTTTAGACCTTCGTCAGCTAGTCCCTGAAAATCATAGGGGCTAGTGCGCGGCTTGAATGCGCCGCCGCGTAAAAAGCTCGCGCCGCCTGCCTTTACCGCTTTAGCTGCCTCGCGAAGCTGCTCTACACTTTCAACCGAACACGGGCCAGCCATAACTACAATCTTTTTGCCGCCGATTTTAACGCCGTCAACATCGACTACGGTATCTTCGGGGTGGAAGGAGCGACTAGCCAGCTTATATTTTTCCGTTATGCGGACAGTTTTTTCTACGCCCTCCATCATATTCATCTCAAGGTTGCCGATTTTTTTCTTATCGCCGATAACGCCGATAATCGTAACCTCCTCGCCTTTAGAGATATCAGCCTTTAAGCCATTAGCGGCTAACTTTTCTAATACCTTGTCTACATTTTCCTTTGTTGCCTTAGGGCTCATTACAATAACCATATTATCTTCCTTTCAAATGTTATACTAAATTAAACGCGTACCATAGCTATTTCATCACAGTTAGGGAACTTTGGACAGTCAATACATTCCTTCCAAACCTTATGCGGCAATTCCTCTTTAGTGATAGTTTCAAAGCCTAGTGTTTGAAAAAAACCTGGCTTATAGGTAAGCGTAAAAAACTTTTCTACTCCTAGTTCTGTTCCCTCAGCGATAAGGCGTTTTACAATTTCTGCGCCAATGCCGTGGCGCGTCATCTTTGGCGAAACTGCCATAGTGCGCACCTCGGCCAAGCGGTCCCAGATAATATGCAAGCCGCCTACGCCTACAACTTCGCCGTCATCACTTACGGCAACTATCATATCTCTAAGTGTTTCATAAAGACTATTGCGCGAACGCTGGAGCATTATTCCTTGGCTCGCATAATTACTGACCAAATTAAAAATAGCTTCAATATCATCAAATTTCGCTTTGCGATAAATCATCATTTCATCTCAATTCAAGGTTTAACTTTTGCTAGGGCAGACCTCGCCTAGCGGACAAAGCTCGCATAATGGACGTTGTGCCTTGCAAATTTTTCTACCATGCCATATCAGCCAGTGATGCGCATTTGACCAATCCTTTTTAGGAATTGCTGCCATTAGTCCCTTTTCGACCTCTAGCGGAGTTTTGCCCTTAGCCAGTCCTAGCCGATTGGCTACGCGAAAAACATGAGTGTCAACGGCAATAGCTGGGTGATTAAAGCCTACGCTCATTACTACGTTAGCCGTTTTGCGCCCCACGCCTGGCAGCTTTTGCAATAGCTCAAAATCGCTGGGCACTTCGCCCTGATAATCGCGCATTAATATTCTAGCGGCGGCGACTATATTTTTAGCTTTGTTGCGAAAAAGTCCGCAGTCACGGATTTCATTTTCTAACTGCTCAACCCTCATTGCTGCTATTTTTTCGGGAGTATTAGCTTTTTTAAACAATCTAGCTGTTACGATATTTACTCTTTTATCTGTACACTGCGCCGATAAAATAACTGCTACTAATAGCTCAAAGGGACTATTAAATATCAGTGCCGGTTTAGCATCATGGTAGACAGCTGCTAAAATTTCTAGCTGCTGTTCTTTTATTTTTTTAGTTACTCTCATATTTACAATCAGTTAGTCAGACTGCGAATAGGCGCAGGTATTCTGCCGCCGCGGGCAATAAAGGCATCAGAGCTAAATTTATTTCTTACCGGAACAATCGGACAGTAGCCTAACAGACCACCAAACTCTACGGTATCGCCAACCTTTTTACCTGGCACAGGGATTAAGCGCACAGCAGTAGTCTTATTGTTAATCATGCCGATAGCTGCCTCATCAGCGATAATTCCTGAAAGTGTTGCTGCACTAGTATCGCCCTCAACAGCAATCATATCTAAGCCGACCGAGCAGACGCAGGTCATAGCCTCTAATTTCTCTAGTGACAGGCTGCCAACATTAATAGCGTTAATCATGCCCTCATCTTCACTCACAGGAATAAATGCGCCCGATAATCCGCCAACGTGCGAAGATGCCATTAGACCGCCTTTCTTCACTGCGTCATTTAAAAGTGCCAAAGCTGCTGTCGTGCCGGGTGCGCCGCAGCTCTCTATGCCCATTTCTTCAATAATGCGCGCTACGCTGTCGCCTACAGCCGGTGTCGGTGCTAGAGATAAATCTATAATGCCAAACGGTACGCCGAGCCTTTTCGATGCCTCACGGGCAACTAGCTGGCCAACACGCGTTATCTTAAATGCAGTCTTTTTAATGGTTTCAGCGATTTCCGTAAAGTCAGCACCCTTTAAATCCTCTAAAGCGTGTTTTACTACTCCTGGGCCGCTTACGCCGACACTTACTACCTTATCAGCCTCGCTAACACCGTGGAAAGCACCTGCCATAAACGGATTATCTCCAGGAGCATTACAAAATACCACGAGTTTAGCACAGCCTAGTGCCTGCTGGTCGCGCGTCAATTCGGCGGTACGTTTTATAACCTCGCCCATTTCACGCACACAATCCATATTAATACCGGTCTTAGTTGAGCCTAGATTTACCGAGGAGCAAACTAAGTCCGTAGTAGCAAGTGCCTGCGGTATCGAGTTTATAAGTACGCGGTCGCCATTAGTAAAGCCTTTTTCTACTAGTGCTGAAAAACCGCCGATAAAATTTACACCTACTGCCTTAGCTGCTTTATCCATAGCTTCGGCTACCGGCACATAGCTGTCAGTTTTACATGCATCGGCGGCAATAGCAATCGGTGTTACCGATACGCGCTTATGAATAATCGGAATACCATACTCCGCCTCTATATCCTCGCCGGTTTTTACCAAAAACTCTGCTGACTTGGTAATTTTATCATAAACATTTTGGCAAAACTGATTTATATTCGGATGCGCACAGTCTCGAAGCGAGATGCCCATGGTTATCGTCCTGACATCAAGCTTGTTTTCTGTAATCATCGCATTGGTTTCTAAAATGTTATCTATTGTTATCAAAGCGCGTTCCTCCCTACTATTAAAAATTAAATGTTGTGCATAACGTCAAAAATTTCTTCATGCTGCGCCTTGATATCGACATTGATAGCCTTTCCTTCTTCCTTTAGCTTTCGCTGAAGGTCGGCTAGCTTTACCTTGCTTTCGCTAAGCTCGGCTAAAAGTATCATATTAAAATAGCCGTCAAGAATATTTTGGTTTATCGAGAGAATGTTTACATTGCTTTCAGCTAATATCTGGCTGACCATTGCAATAATACCTACTCTGTCTTTACCAACGACTGTTACTACCAGTTTCATTTACATATTCTCCTTTAAAAAATAAACATCACATCTCTTTTGTAAAGCGCACGCCGCGCCTAACAAGCAAACAGCTTATTTCATTATAACAAGGGTAAGTAGAAAAACCAATAGCACTAATAAAATTTCTTGCGCCAATACAAATTGCCATTATTATAACCCAGAGTTATTATTGTAATTCTATAAATTATATAATAATCGCAATTTATAATTCCAATTGGTTATAGTATGAGAAATAGTTCACTTTTTCATTGACAAGGGCAAATTTAGTACCTATACTATGCTTGTGATATAAAGCACTGCTAAGTGTGACGAGCTTAGCAGCAGCAAGGTGCGGTCGTATCTTGCTAGCTGAAAATATTTGCTGTTTGACTTCTTTATTCATAGTCTATGATTATGAATTTATATTTAGAGGAGAGTGTTATTTATGTCAAAGAAACCTGTTCAGATTATGGAGACTGTTCTCCGTGACGGACATCAGTCCCTATGCGCTACGCGTATGCGCATTGAGGATATGCTGCCCCAGCTTGAGGCTCTTGATAAAGTCGGCTACAAAGCTTTAGAGGCATGGGGCGGCGCAACCTTTGATACCTGCCTGCGTTTTTTAGGCGAAGATCCATGGGAGCGTTTAGATACTCTTAAAGCTCATCTGAATACGCCAATCCAGATGCTTTTGCGCGGTCAGAACCTGCTAGGCTATAACCACTACTCTAACGATGTAGTTGAAAAGTTCGTTCAGAAGGCATCGGCTCACGGTGTCGGCGTATTCCGTATCTTTGATGCGTTAAACGATGTTCGCAATCTAAAGGTAGCTATTAACGCTGCTTTAGCCTGCCCCGAAAAACCAGAGGTACAGGGCTGCCTAGTTTATACGATTAGTCCGGTTCATACTAATGATAAGTTCGTTGAGCTAGCTAAGGAATTGCAGGATATGGGCTGTCATTCGGTCTGCATTAAAGATATGTCTGGTCTATTAAAGCCTTATGTTGCTGAAGATTTAGTAAAGAAGCTAAAGGCTGCTTTAGACATTCCAGTTGAGCTGCATACGCACTGCACATCAGGCTTTGGTCATGCCACTTATCTAAAGGCTGTCGAGGCTGGCGTAGATGTTATTGATACGGCTCTTGCACCGTTCTCCTCCGATACTTCTCAGCCTTGCACTGAAACCATGATCCGCGCACTTGAAGGAACGGATTATGATACGGGCATCGATGTTCAGCAGCTAACACCGATTTCTAAGCATTTCCTTGCAGTTAAGAAACGCATTATAAACGAGTTTAACCTCAAAGGCTACTTCGACATTAACCCGAATGTACTTGATTTCCAAATCCCAGGCGGTATGCTTTCCAATCTTGCCAACCAGCTAAAAGAGGCAGGCATGGAAGACAAATATCAGGACTTGCTCGATGAGATGCCACGTGTCCGCAAAGACCTTGGCTATCCGCCACTCGTTACGCCGTCCTCGCAGATTGTCGGCACAATGGCAACCTTCAACGTTATGAGCGGCGAGCGTTATAAGATGGTTCCGAAAGAGTTTAAAGACCTCGCTCGCGGCAAGTTTGGTCGCACTCCGGTGGCTATTGATCGCGACTTCCTCACTAAGACGCTGGGCATTGCACCAGAGGACATCATCGAGGATTGCTCCGTTGAAGACGCAAAGGCTAAGACTTTTGCAGAGTTCGAGGCCGAGTTGAAGGAAAAAGGCTATCTCAATCCTTCCGAGGAAGATGTTCTATCCTATGCACTCTTCCCACAGGTTGCCGAGGAATTTTTCCAGAGCCACTATCAGAAAGTTACTGCCTACAAAAAGGCATAATTTTAAAAATC
>SAMEA104315428__coassemble_770_pt1 | contig 60578 bp, 53 predicted proteins | sample SAMEA104315428__metabat2_low_PE_031 | metagenome-assembled genome bin SAMEA104315428 (sample SAMEA104315428) | gut metagenome | biome: Monkey gut; feature: monkey-associated habitat; material: faeces | place: China | collected 2013 | reverse complement strand
GCAGGAGCGTATTACCTCTACTAAAGACGGTTCTATCACCTCCGTTCAGGCAGTATATGTACCGGCGGACGATTTGACCGACCCTGCACCGGCCGGCACCTTTACCCACCTCGATGCAACGACCGTTCTTTCGCGTCAGATTGCCGAGCTAGGTATCTACCCCGCAGTTGACCCGCTAGACTCTACTAGCCGTATTCTAAATCCAGAGGTACTAGGTCAGGAACACTACGAAGTAGCCCGCGGCGTACAGGCAGTATTGCAGAAATATAAGGAATTACAGGATATTATCGCAATCCTTGGTATGGAAGAACTATCCGATGAAGATAAACTCACCGTATCGCGCGCGCGTAAAATCCAGCGTTTCCTGTCGCAGCCGTTCTTCGTAGCTGAAGTATTCACCGGCTCGCCGGGCAAGTACGTTCCTCTAAAGGAAACCGTCCGCGGTTTCAAGGAAATTCTTGAGGGTAAATATGATGACCTTCCCGAGGCTGCCTTCTACATGGTAGGCACTATCGACGAAGCAGTGGAGAAAGCAAAGAAGCTAAAAGAGGAGGAATAATCTATGGCGACCATTAAGCTAGAGATTGTATCTCCTGATAAGCTAGTCTATGCAGCCGACATCAGCATGCTGATTGTTCGCTCCACGGGCGGCGAGCTAGGAATACTTCCTAAACATGCACCGCTGGTTACTGGTCTTGTACCGCACGCTATGCGGGTGAAGCTATCCAATGGCGATGAGCAGCTCTTAGCTGTTTCCGGCGGCTTTATGGAAGTAACTCCTGATAAAATCACCGTTCTAGCTACCGCTGCCGAGCAGCCGATTGATATTGATGTCAATCGCGCTAAAGAGGCAATGGCACGCGCTAAAGAACGTATAGCCGCCTTCCACCAAGGAACTGCTGCGCATGACGACATCGATTTTAAGCGCGCCGAGCTTGCCTTGCAGCGAGCAAAAGCCCGTTTGAAGGCAACAAAAAATGATGTTGATGATTAACTAAATAAATAAAAAAGATGCATTCTTTAATGAATGCATCTTTTTTATTGGCAGATTAATTAATAATTTTTTAAATGTCTTTATGGGGGGGGCAATTGTGCTAAAATAAGCCGTAGTTATACACAAAATATAAAGTGGGGGAAACTATGGCGAATGTAAAATCAATAGAACCAGAAATTGCTGACATGGCTAATGGCTGGCTGAAATCTTATGGACTAGATTATAAGCTTGAACAAAATTCTGTAAATGATGAAATTGCTAAGGCTTTAAGTGAATACGAGTCGAAAAGCGGCGGTAAAGGTGGTAATCGCCCTGATGCACAACTATTATTGCAAGATAAAAAATTACACAAATATCCGATACTTATTGAATATAAAGGTTATAAGAATAAATTAGTTAAGTTAGATAGTGCTGGACAGGTAGAAAATGTTAAAAAGGGAACTGTAGAACCTAATTATAAAAATATCAAAGAGTATGCAGTAAATGGTGCTATACATTATGCAAATGCTATATTACACTATGCTACTGGCTATGATGATATAATAGCTATTGGTATTACTGGCTATTATGATGATAGCGATCAGCTAAAAAATGAAATAGGTGTATACTTAGTATCAAAGAAAAACTTTGGTATTGGTCAAAAAATAGGTGATTATAGTGATTTATCTTTTTTAGCACCAGATAATTTTGATGACTTCAGCGAAAAAATACAAGCATTATCTTTAACAGAAGCCGAACGCAGTCGTTTAAAAACTCAGCGTGAGCAGGAAATAGATATAAGTCTTACTAAGCTAAATAATGACATTTATCAAAATGAAAAAGGTATAGGCGAAAATGAACGTGTTTATTTAGTAGCAGCGACTATTATTGCGACTTTAGGTGTACCTGGCAAGGTTGCTCCGCTAGATAAAAGTGAATTAATGTCGAAATCTGAAAAGGAGGCAACTGACGGTGATATAATTTTACGCAAAATAAAAGCTTTTTTAGAAGAGAAACAAATACCGAGCAAAAAGCGTGAACAGATAATAAATACACTGGCTAATACTTTGCTGAACGATAATATAAATGCAGCACCTACAGGCGAAAGTCAGTTAAAGCGAATATTTTCTAAAATTGTAGACGATTTAGGGATTTATTACAAAATAGGTCTGACTACTGACTTTACAGGAAAACTTTTTAATGAAATGTATAGTTGGCTGGGGTTCAGTCAAGATAAGTTAAATGATGTGGTACTAACACCGTCATATGTAGCCAAACTTATGGTAAAGCTTGCGCGTGTAAATATGAACTCCTATGTATGGGACTTTGCTACTGGTTCGGCAGGATTATTAGCTGCTGCTATGAATGAAATGCTAATCGATGCGCAAAATAAAATAAATTCTCCAGAGAAATTGGCGCAAAAGGTTGTCCATATTAAGGCTAAGCAGCTATTGGGATTAGAAATATTGCATAATATTTATATGCTGGCTGTGCTGAATATGATACTTATGGGGGACGGCAGTTCAAATATTTTAAATCGCAACTCACTTAATGATTTTGACGGCAATTATGGTTTTATAGATGATAAGGAGAAATTTCCTGCTAATGCTTTTTTATTAAATCCGCCGTATTCAGCAAGCGGCAATGGTATGGTATTTGTTGCTAAGGCATTATCAATGATGAATAGTGGCTATGCGGCGATAATTATACAAAATAGTGCTGGCAGTGGCAAAGCTGTAGAATATAATCGTGAAATATTAAAGAAAAACACCCTGTTGGCTAGTATAAAAATGCCGATAGATATATTTATCGGTAAATTTAGTGTACAGACTAATATTTATGTATTTAGGGTGGGGGAAGCACATCAGGCAGATGATATAGTAAAGTTTATAGATTTTAGCAATGACGGCTATAAACGCAGTAATCGCAAAAAGGCTAAAGCTAGTGTAAACTTGCGCAATGTAGACCGAGGAGCCACAGAACGATATGAGGAAATAGTAAATCTGGTACGGTTTGGCAGTTCTAAGCTAAATATATTCACTATTAAGGAATACTATGAGGGACGTATAGACCCTGATAATGGAGCAGACTGGAACCAAAGCGCGCCAATTGATATTAAGCCTACTTTGGCAGACTTTAAAAGGACTGTCAGCGAGTATCTAGCATGGGAGGTCAGCAATTTATTAAAGACTGATGATGTTGATACAGTGGGAAAATAAATGCCCCACTTAATGCTAAACTAGATAGCGTTGAGTGGGGCGAGTATAGGATAGAAAAGCTATTTAATAAAATAAAAATTAATAATATAAAATATAAAACCAGTGAATTGCCTAATGAAGCAGATGATAAATTTAATTTGCCAGCACTAACTGCGGGAACACAAAATCAAGGTTTGAACAATTTTGTTCCTAGAGAGGGAGCAACTATATTAAATAATAAAATAACTATATCTGCTAATGGTACAGGTATTGCTTTTTACCAAAGTAAAGAATTTACGATATTGCAAGATGCGTATGCTCTTGATTGGATACATGATAAAACTCAATTAACAGATAATCAATATTTATTCATGGTATCAACAATAAATAAGTGTATATATGGCAATTATAAATGGGAGTATAAATCAAGTTGGGAAAGAATAAAAGCTGAATATATAAAATTACCCATAAAAAATGGCAAAATAGATTTTGACTTTATGGAAAGTTTTATCGCCGAGTTAGAAACTCAGCGTATCACCGAGTTAGAAACATATTTAGTTATTGCTGGTTTTAAGGATTATATATTGACTTCAGAAGAAATGGCTGCTTTAGAAAGGATTAAAATAGCCAAATGGCAAAGTTTTAATTTAAAAGAACTTTTCGGAAACGCTACTCGTGGCAAAAGATTAAAAAGTGATGATTGGATAGCCGGAGATTTGCCTTTTGTAACGGCTGGTGAGGGTAATACAGGAATATCGGCTTTCATAGGGAATGAAGTAAATAGGTTTTCTGCCAATACAACAACTATTGATATGTTTGGGTCAGCTAAGTATCGAAATTATGAATATGGTGCTGATGACCATATCGCCGTAGTTCATACAGAAGGTTTATCTAAAATGGTAGCTATATTTATTACTGCATCAATAAATAAAGCCTCAAATAATGGACAATTTGATTATTCTAGGAATTTCTATGCAAAGGATGCTGATGATTTAAATATAATGTTGCCAGTAGAAAATAATAAAATTGACTATAAAATCATGGAGCTATATATTTCAGCTGTCCATAAACTGGTAATAAAATGTGTGGTTGAATATGCTGACCGCAAAATTTCATTAACGCGTAAATGTGTAGCAAGGTAGTAAAAAAGCATCTGCTTAGCAGATGCTTTTTTACTTATTTTTTTTCTTTACGGTCTTTAGCGCGTTCCTTAGCGGCTTTTTCTTTTTCCTTTACTTTATCATCAATTTTTTTAGCCTGCTGGTATTTAGCGTAGTCAACGCCCATGCTGGCGAGTTTATGTTTTACTGCCATTATGGGGTGGCGCAGAAACATTCGCTTTTGGGTGGAGTTCATGATGCTTAAAAATTCCTGTGCCTGTTTTGCGCCAAAGCAGATAGCGGCGCGGTCGCAGCGGTCGCAAATGGGTTTGGTTATGCCGTAGGGGCAGCGGTTCATTTTAGTCATGACGGTGGCGAGTAGTGCAGTGCATTTTGGACAAAGCTTGTCGCTGCTGCCGTGATGCTTGCTGCAATAGATGCCGAAGGTTTTTTTGATGTTGGTTTTTTCTTTGGGAATATTGTTCTTGATTTCTACCGGCTTGCGCTTGGGCAGGAAACGAGATAAAATGCTCATTTGAAAATCACCTTTCAATATGGTTTGGATTAATTTTGCTTATATTCTATTGTAAAGGTATTTTGCTTTAAAAGCAAGCAATTAGCGGCTTTGTTGTAATTTAGGACTTGCGTTATTTAAATTTAATTATAAAATAGATTATGAAGGTTTTTAGTTATGGTTTAATTGAGGTGAGAAAGATTTCATTTTTTTTAAGACATGGCAAAAAGTAAGGATTGGAATGTCATATTGATGATTTTTAGATAGAGAGGATATAGTACATGGCAGACCAGAAAAATCCTGTAGATACAGCGGAGATAGACGGCATAGACCCTGGGGCATTAAAGAAGATATTAAATAATACTATCGATACTATCGAGGATAATAAGGCGCAGATTTTTAGTATTTATGAGACGGCGCGCAACGAGGTCGATAGCAGCAAGGCACAATTAGCGCAGCTAAAGGAGGAAATGCGCGCAACTATTGAGCGCGTGGATAAGCTTTCACTAGAGGAGCAGGCACAGAAGCAGCAGCTAGTAAAGGTAAGCTCGAATTTTAATGATTATTCTGAGGAGCGTATCCGCGCCTGCTATGAGGCGGTAAAGGATGTGCAGATAAAGCTAGGTGTCGAGCGCGAGAAGGAGCAAAATATTCGCAAGGAGCGCGATAGATTAGAGCTTAGGCTGCGCAAACTCCAAGTTATGCTTCAGCAGGCAGAGCATTTAGCGTTAGCTATAGGCTCGGTTTTGTCTTATCTTAGCACGCAGGTAAGCGGCGTGGTGTGGAAGATAGAGGCGGTGCAGAAGGACCGCTTTGTGGGAGCAAGGATTATCAAGGCGCAGGAGGAGGAGCGTTACCGTATTTCGCGTGAGCTGCATGACGGGCCGGCGCAGGATATGGCTAATCTTATTTTCCAGACTTCGATTGCGGAAAAGCTGATTGATTATGATACGGAGGAGTGCAAACGGACGCTGCAGGCACTGCGGCAGCAGATACGCGATTGTCTGACCAGTGTGCGGCAGGTTATTTTTGATATGCGTCCTATGGCTTTAGATGATTTAGGCTTAGTGCCGACCTTAAATCAATTGGTCGGCCGTATGGCATCTAGGGGCATTTTGTCAGTTGAGCTTAGTACTGACGGCAAGCAATATGAGCTGCCTAAGCATGTGGAGATTGCCATTTTCCGCATTGTGCAGGAGGCATTAAATAATATTGCGCATCATGCCGGTACGGATAATGCCCGCCTGCGGCTATTGTATGCACCAAGCGCATTGTCGGTTCTTGTCGAGGATAATGGCTGCGGCTTTGATGCCGATAAAAAGGACGATAGCTTGAGTGATGACGGCGGCACAGCACACGTTGGTCATTTTGGCATGGTCGGCATGGAGGAACGGGCAAAGCTTATTGGTGCCGAGCTGAAGATAACATCAGCAGTAGGTCAGGGGACGAGAGTCCATTTAAGAGTGCCGAATAAGTCGCTGACAGAAAATAATGCTAAAAATATCAAGGTTGTTAAGACACCGGAGAAGTAAATGACTATAGCAAAAAATGCTGACCGTCCCCTAGAGGACACTTTGCGAGCACCGATTGCCGAGGCTATGAATGCCTACGCGCGAGCTGGTGCTCTCGCTTTTCATACTCCAGGGCATAAGCAGGGCTTAGGAGCGCATCCCTTGCTAAGGGAGCTAATCACAGCTAAGGGGCTTCGCGAAGAGGTTTCTCTTATGGAGGAGCTAGATGATTTGCACGAGCCAACGATGTGCATTAAGGAGGCTGAGGATTTAGCAGCTAGGCTATATGATGCAGACCGTGCTTATTTTATGATAAACGGCACGACAGGGGCAATCCATACTATGCTAATGGCGGTGCTAAATCCTAATGATAAGGTGCTAGTGCCGAGAAATGCTCACCGCTCAATGATTGGCGGGATAATTTTAGCCGGTGCAGAGCCTGTCTATATGAATGTCGAGGTAGATAATGAGTTCGGTATTCCGCTAGGAGTAAATGTTGAAACTATTAAGCAAACGATTTTAGCTAATCCTACGGCTAGGGCAATTGCGTTGGTATACCCGTCCTATTATGGAGTGACAATAGATTTAGCCGCGGCTATTAATTTTGCCCATGAAAAAGGATTGGTAGTTTTAGTTGATGAGGCGCACGGCGCGCATTTAAAATTCAGCGACCGGCTGCCCAATCAGGCAATAGATTTAGGGGCAGATATTGTCGCGCAATCTACGCATAAAATAGTTGGCTCGCTGACGCAGACTTCAATTTTACTAGCTAAGGGCAGGCGTATCGACTATGAGCGGCTGCGCGAGGCGGCAAGCCTGCTAGCATCTACTAGTCCTAACCAGCTACTATTAGCGTCCTTAGATATTGCCCGCTTGCAGCTAGCCGAAACGGGGAAAGAGCGTGTAAATTATGCGGTAAAGCTAGCTAATGCCTTGAGGGTGAAGATAAATGCTATAACGGGACTAAGAACGCTAGAGAAAAAGGATTTGCCGCAGGGCTTTGATTTAGACCTCACTAAAATAACGGTAAATGTACGCGCTTTAGGAATATCGGGTGTACAGGCAGAAAAATATTTGCGCTATGAGTGTAAAATTCAGTGCGAGCTATCCGATGCCTATAATGTACTGTTTATTATCTCCTATGCCGATACGGCAGAGGTCGGCGCGCGGTTATTGCTCGCGCTAGAAAAACTAGCGGCACATTTTAAGGGGCGGCAGGAAATTTTTGCGGTAACGACTAAAATGCCGTCTATGCCTAAGTGCGCTCTCTTGCCGCGTCAGGCATTTTTTGCACCTAAAACGAGTGTAAATTTTAAGACTGCCGCGGGGAAAATCAGTGCCGAGCAGGTAATGTTTTATCCGCCAGGTATTCCGATACTTTCCCCAGGAGATAGGATAACAAAAGAGATTTTAGAATATATTTTGGCAATGCAAGGGCTAGGCTTAAAGATTGTAGGGCCAAAGGATACCGCATTAAAAACTATAAAGGTGGTTCAAGATTAATGGGCAAGCTAATTATTATCGAGGCGGGCGATGGCTCAGGCAAGGCTACGCAGACACGCGCCTTATATGACAATCTAGTAAAGGACGGTCGCCGCGTGCATAGGGTAGAGTTTCCCGATTATGCGGATAACTCCTCCATGCTCGTCCGTATGTATTTAAACGGCGAGTTCGGCGGCCATGCTGATGATGTAAATGCCTATGCCGCCTCGTCCTTTTTTGCCGTTGACCGCTACGCCTCTTATCGCCGCAAATGGAAAAAATATTACGATGACGGCGATATAATTCTAGCTGACCGCTACACCACCAGCAACATGGTTCATCAGGCAGTAAAAATTACTGATAAAGCCGAGCGCGAAAAATTTTTAAACTGGCTGTGGGACTTTGAGTTTAATAAAATGGGGCTGCCTGTGCCGGACAAAGTCATATTTTTAGATATGAACCCTGAGGTTGCTGATAAGCTTATCGCTGTGCGCGTTAAGGAAACTGGCGTAAAAAAGGACATTCACGAGCAGGATAATGACTATTTGCACCGCTGCTATCATGCTTATTGTGAATTAGCCGCTAAATATGGCTGGTCAAAGGTAAAATGCAGCGAGGGCAAAGAACCGCTATCTGTTGAAGAAATAAGCCGCGCTATCTATAACGAAGTGCAAAGCATTTTATAATTGTAGGAGAGAAAATGTTAAAGGAAGTATTAGTAGTAGAGGGCAAAATGGACGTAGTTGCCATAGATAAAGCGGTTAAGGCAGATTGTATTATAACCGAAGGGTTTAATCTAAAGCCTATGACCTTAAAAAATATTGAGGCAGCATATAATAGCCGCGGCATAATAATAATGACCGACCCTGATATGGCAGGCGAGCGTATTCGCGCCTACTTAACTAAGCGTTTTCCTAACGCCAAGCATGCCTTTGTGCCGCGCGAGGAGGCAACAGCTAATGATGATGTAGGCATCGAGCAGGCACAGCCTGAGGCAATAATAAAGGCACTGTCTAAAGTCCATACGCAGGAAATAACACCAAGCAGCGAGTTTAGCAGTACGGATTTAATAATAAATAATTTATCGGGAGCGACCGATGCCAGCGCGCGCCGCGCTAAAATTGGCGCAAGGCTGGGGATTGGCTTTGCCAACGCTAAAACCTTTTTAAAAAGGCTGAATAACTACGGCATAACACGGCAAGAATTTACTGACGCGCTAAAGGAGCTAGAGAAAAATGACTAAAGAATATATAATGCCGAATATCGCTAGCCGCGAAGTTACCACGCATATTTTAAAAGCGTTTGGTTTGCGCATGAGTAAAAAGCTGGGACAAAACTTTCTTATCGACCGTCATATTGTAGAGGGTATAGTTGACGCGGCAGAAATTAATGCTGGGGATAGGGTTTTAGAAATCGGGCCGGGCATAGGAACGCTTACGCAAGGACTAGCCGAGGCAGGAGCTAGCGTCACCGCCGTAGAGCTAGATAAAAAGCTGCCGGCAGTGCTAAAGGAAACTCTCAAGGGCTATGATAATGTAAAAATAGTTCCCGGCGATATTTTAAAGGTAAATATAAAAGAAATAATGGGCGAGGGCGAGTTTAAAGTAGCCGCTAATCTCCCCTACTACATAACTACGCCGATACTTATGACACTATTAGAAAGACACCTGCCAATAACCAATATGGTAACCATGGTACAAAAGGAGGTTGCCGAGCGCATGATAGCTGAGCCTGACAGCAAAGCCTATGGCGCACTGTCAGTTGCCGTGCAGTATTATACCGAGCCAAAGATAGTACTAGACGTGCCGCCGCGCTCCTTTATCCCTGCCCCTGAGGTAGACAGCGTAGTAATCGCCTGCAAGGTTAGAAAAACTCCGGCAGTAGCCGTAACTGATGAAAAAATGTTTTTCCGTGTAGTAAAAGCCGCTTTTGGTCAGCGCCGAAAAACATTAGCTAATGCTCTAAAGGGCGGCGGCTTTCCAAAAGAAAAAATCAGCCCTACTATGGAGCAAGCAAATATCGAGCTAAATCGCCGTGGCGAAACCCTGTCGCTAACTGAATTTGCCAGCCTTGCCGATGCATTCAGTAAATTAAATTAAAAAGCAAAATAGGACAGTGTAAACTGTCCTATTTTGCTTTTTTAAGCTTTTATGTTATATTATCTTAAAACAAAAATAACCGCCCCAAAAAAGTTGACCAAACTTAGCGGTTATTTTTGTAAATAACTCTTTAGCAAGGCAACAAGCCGTCTGCTCGGTGGCTTATTTGCTTACCTGCATTATAACTTAAATAGCTTAATTGTTCAAGATTTTTGAGGTGATTATGATGAAGAAAAAAATATACGTTTTGGCTACGGGCGGCACAATAGCTGGTGCTAGTGAAGATAATACCGCTACTACCGGCTACAAGGCAGGCTCTATCGGCATAAAAAAGTTAATAGCGGCTGTGCCGGAAATCTATGATATAGCCGTTATTGACGGCGAAGAAATAGCGGCAATTGACAGCAAGGATATGACCGAAGAAATTGCACTAAGGCTGGTGCGCCGCACAAATGAATTATTGGCATTCGGTGACTATGACGGCGTAGTCATAACCCACGGCACCGATACGCTAGAGGAAACCGCCTATTTGCTATCGCTGCTTACCTGCACCGAAAAGCCGATTGTGCTTACTGGGGCAATGCGCCCCGCGACCGCTATAAGTGCCGATGGCCCGCTTAATTTACTAGATGCCGTGCGCGTTGCCGTAAGCGATAAGGCGCGCGATATGGGCGTACTGGTAGTAACTAACAATCAAATAAATGGCGCACATGATGTAACTAAAACTCATACTACGGCAGTTGATACCTTTAAATCGCCCAATGGTGGTGCGTTAGGTGCAGTTGATGACGGCATAGTTAGATTTTATCGCCGTCCGCTAAAATCGCATCTGCCTAATAGTTTAAGTCTAAGCCAAAATATAAAACAGCTACCCAAGGTTGCTATTTTATACGCGCATAGCGGCGATAATGGTGAAATGGTAGAATTAGCTTGTCAAAATGGTGTTAAAGGTATAGTCTATGCTGGTATGGGTAACGGCAGTATTCCGGCTAGAGTGCTAGAAAAGCTTGAGCAGGCTAGAGAAAAAAATATTGCCGTTGTCCGCAGCACTCGCTCTTTTAGCGGTGCAGTGACTAAAGCCGAAGCTGAATATGAAAACCTAGGAATAATCGCTAGCTTTGAGCTAAATCCAGCCAAGGCAAGAATACTGTTGCAGCTAGGATTATATCAAAATTTAACAAATGATAAGCTAAAAGAGCTATTTAAAAATTATTAATTTACTTATTAGGCTTTAATTCTCCATAGAAATAACTAGCCGTAGCACCGCCGTCAGCTAAAAAGGTCGAGCCGGTTACAAAAGAGCTGCGCTCGTTTAATAAAAATTCGGCAATATCGGCGATTTCATCAGCCGTACCAGGGCGACCAGCGGGGCATTTAGCAAACATATTTTTATAAAAATCACCGCGCACGCCGTTAAACTCGTCAAGTGCCAAGGGCGTTACAATAATGCCTGGGGCAATATCATTTATACGCGCCTGACGCTTGCTCCATTTTACTGCCTCAGCCATAACGCGCTTTTCATTGCATCTTTTGGCGAGCTGATAGGCGGCAAGGCTGTCAGTAATATTTTGCGGCTGTAAAATATCTAGCGACAACAGCTTTTCGGGCGGTGTAGTGGCGAGCAGCTCGTCAATTTCTGCGCCTAGCTGCGGCATACGATGACCGCTTTGGCTAGAGATATGTACTCCCGTGCCGCCGCGTTCAATAACCTTGCCCGTTTCGGCTAACAGTACCGCCGTGCCGTAGAGGTCGACCTGTAGAATAGTTTCGATAGATGCTTGACTAGGCGATACGCCGGCTGCCGAGATTAAATGTTTAATCTTGCCATACTTTAACCCGAGATTAATAAATTTTATAATATCGTCATGGCTGCCTAAATCCATAGCAGTCGGTACGGCAGTAAAGCCCGCCGCCGTCATTATTTCCGCCATTTTTTTAGCATTATTGATATTTTTATCGCCGATGACAACCGTTTTGCCAGCGGCGACCCGTCTAGCAATAGCTAGACCAATCTGCCCTGCTCCTGCCCATAGTATAACTTCGCTCATGGTAAAATCCTCCTTATTAAAGCAGCAAATGAACTATTTACAGTCTTAGTTTACGGCGCAAGCAGGGACTAATCAAATCGTATTGCTATCAAAATCAATAAGTTTTGCTAATGAATTTTAGGAAAGGTCAATATGTTGTTAAAACAAATGGAATATTTGCAGGCGGTAGTTAAAAGCAATAGCTTTTTTGAGGCGGGCGAGCTATGCCATGTGACGCAGTCGGCTATCTCGCAGCAAATAAAAAAACTAGAAGATGAATTAGGAATTAAGCTTTTAGACCGTCACAATCGCACTTTTAGCCTTACACCTGCTGGTGAGTATTTTTTTCAGCACAGTTTAGCGATAGTCAAAGAAACTAACAACCTAGTAGAAGAAACCAAACGCTTAGCCCGTTTGGCGGGCGATAGCTTGCGTCTAGGTTGTTACTATGGCTTTACGGGAGATTTTTTAACCGCGGCTATAGCGGAGTTCAAACAAAAATTCCCAAACGTTACCGTGACTATTAATATGGCAAGCCATGAGGAGCTTTTTTATGCCAAGGAAAATGGCAGTATTGATATTTCCCTTAGCGACCAGCGGCGCGCCTTTTCGGCGATCTATAACAATTTAGTTTTAGCTACAGGAAATCTTTATATAAAGCTGTCGAAAATTAATCCGCTTAGTAATAGAGAATGGCTGACGGAAAAAGATTTAGCCAAATTAGACTGCATAATTGTCGGCAATCACGCTGCGTGGTCAGAGGATAGTCTTTACTGTCGGGAAATAATCGGACTTGCAAGTAATTTTGGCTATGCCGCAGATACTGGCGAGGCGGATTTAAAATTAATCAGCCAAGCTGGTTTTTGTCCCGTATTTTTAATTAGACCTCGTGTTAGTCAGGAATTTTCCTATATTCCATTTATGCGCAATGGCGAGCGGCTAGAAAAAAATTCTGTGCATTTTGGAAAAAGACTAATAAAAATAGCTGCATTGAAAAATTTATAGTTATATTGCAAGAAAAAATAAAAAGGACAGTTTAAAACTGTCCTTTTACTATGCGCTAAATGCGCTATTTAGTTTTGGGGGATTATTTGATGCCTGCACCGTCTAAGGCACTGCGAACACTGGCAGCTGCCTTGTGAAGCTTTTCAAGCTCATCATCGCTCAGATGGATTTCAAAGGAGCGCATAATGCCGTCGGCGCAAACCATGCGCGGAATGGAAAGGGCAACGCCTTTTATGCCGTACTCGCCTTCAAGCACTGCCGAGCAGGGAAGAATAGTATGCTCATCATAGAGAACGGATTTAATAAAGCGGCAGGCAGCCATAGCGATACCGGTATTAGTAAAGCCCTTGCGGTTGATAACATCATAAGCAACCTGTACAAGCTCCTGCTCAACTGCCTCGTGGCTTAAACGCTCCGTATGGTGGAAATACTCATCAAGGTCATCAATCGGGAAACCAGCGCAGCCAGTGGTTGACCATGCAACAAAAGCTGAGTTGCCATGCTCGCCTAGAACATAGCCGCTGATATTCTTAGGGTCTACCTTATACTTATCAGCCAGTATGCGGCGGAAACGATAGGTTTCAAGCATTGTGCCAGTGCCTAAAATGAGGTTGCGCGGATAATCAAACTGCGTAGAAACAACATAAGTAGCAACATCAAGCGGATTGGTAATCATGATAATCATGGCTTCTTTGGTGCGCTTTACAATCTCGCTCATTACAGACTGCATGATTTTGGCATTTGTACCGGCAAGCTTTAGGCGGTCTGGGGTTTCGCCAGGACGGATAGACGGGCCAGCCGTGATAACGATGATATTAGCGTCTTTGCAATCATCATAGTCGCCGAGGTGGAACTTAATGTTTGTACTGTAAACGCAGCTCGTTGCATGGCTAGAGTCCTTCGCCTCGCCCCATGCTTTATCCTCGTTTAAGTCAATAAGGGCAACTTCGGTAGCTAGCTGGAAATCAGCAATCTTGTTGGCAACTGCCGAGCCAACATTGCTCGCACCGATAACGACGATTTTTCTTCTGTTGTTCATGTTGTAAAAACCCCCTCTAATTTTACAGAAAATCTTCACTTATAACGTGAAAAATATCTCTAAGTCAATTTAATCGTAGCATTATAAAATCCGCTTGTCAATGCGGATTTACAAAGAAATAAAAGCAAAAGTTTTCATAAAATTGAGCTAAATTGTCATAAATGCGGTGAAAATTAAAATTTTTCTTTTTCATTGTTTTTATGGTCTATTTAGTATATATTTATATAAGTATTATTAGGGGTTAATTACTTTCATATTTAGAAGGAGAAAATAAATAAATGTTTGGTATGTCAATGGATATAGGTATAGATTTAGGCACAGCTAATGTGCTGGTTTTTGTAAAAGGTAAGGGCATTGTACTGCGCGAGCCGTCAGTAGTGGCTGTCGACCGCGATACTAACCGCGTATTAGCTATCGGTGAGGAAGCCCGTCAGATGATAGGCAGAACACCGGGAAATATCGTAGCTATTCGCCCGCTGCGCGAGGGTGTAATCGCTGACTACGATATAACAGAAAGTATGCTGCGTCACTTTATTGAAAAGGTTGTCGGTCATCGCTTTGTTTTTCGCCCGCGCATTATGATATGTATTCCGTCAGGCGTTACCATGGTAGAGCAGCGCGCGGTGCAGGAGGCCGCCGAGCAGGCAGGCGCGCGCCATACGCAGCTGATTGAAGAGCCATTAGCAGCAGCTTTAGGAGCAGGCTTAGATATTGTCGAGCCGTGCGGCTCAATGGTAGTCGATATTGGCGGCGGCACGACCGATATTGCAGTAATTTCCCTAGGCGGCATCGTAAATAGCGAGTCGCTGCGTATCGCCGGCGATAAGTTCGATGAAGATATTATCGCCTATGTAAAGCGCGAATTTAATATTATGATTGGTGAGCGTACCGCTGAAGACATTAAGGTGCGTGTGGGTGCTGCCTTTGCTAACGCTAGAAATGAAACTATGGATATTCGCGGCCGCGATATGCTATCGGGATTGCCGAAAAATGTTGAGATAAATACCACGCAGGCGGCTGATGCTATACATTTGTCGGTTACGCGTATTGTTGAGTGTGTTAAGAAGGTATTAGAGGATACTCCGCCAGAGCTGTCAGCAGATATTATGGATAGAGGTATCGTACTGACGGGCGGCGGCGCAATGCTTTACGGACTAGATGAGCTTATCCGCCGTGAAACGGATATACCGACCGCCCTAGCCGAAGACCCGCTGTCCTGCGTAGCTCTTGGCTGTGGCAAGGCACTAGATACTTTTTCTAAATTTGACGGCAAGGCAATGAATTTAAAAATGGGCAAATAAAAGGAGCGATAAAGTATGTGGCGTGGACTATATACCGCCGGTGCAGGCATGATTACTGAAACTAAGCGCACCGATACCATAGCAAATAATTTAGCCAACGCAAATACTACCGGTTATAAGCGTGACGAGGCAATAAACCGCGAGTTTGAGCCAATGCTGATAAAACGCATAAATGACGGCATTGAGCAAAACGATGTAACAAGCTTTAAGGGCTTTAGCGTAAATGGCAATAATGCACCAGTAGTCGGCACACTAGGATTAGGTGCCTATATATCAGAGGTTGCTACCGACCATACGCAGGGCGGCTTTCAGACTACGGGCAATCCTTTAGATTTAGCTATATCAGGCGAAGGATATTTTGCTATTCAGACACCGAACGGTGTCCGCTATACGCGTGACGGCAATTTCTATAAATCAGCTAATGGACAGCTGCAAAATGTCCGCGGTCAGGCAGTATTAGATACGCAGGGCAGACCGATAACTATACCGAATAATGCTGTTGAAATAAATATCGGTGCTAGAGGTCAGATTTACGCTGACGGACAGTTGGTAGGACAAATGCAGCTAGTAGCTTTTGGCGGCGACCGCAGGGCAGTTTTAAAGGAAGGCAATAACCTTTATTATCCCCAGCAGGGAGCGAACCCCGTCCCCGCAACAGGCGAGATAAATCAGGGAATGCTTGAAGCCTCTAATACCAATGTAGTATCAGAAATGGTAAACCTTATAAATAATTACCGTATTTATGAGGCAGGCTCAAAGGCGGTAACTACGCAGGACGCTATGCTAGATAAATCCGTGAACGATGTCGGGCGCATCGGCTGATAAGAGCCATTTTTAATTAAGATTTTAGCTGAAATATTCGATATAAACTAAAGAGCATAAGCCTTTATTTAGCATAAGGGAGGATTTTCAAAATGATGAGAGCACTTTGGTCGGCAGCCTCAGGCATGAAGGGGCAGCAGACTAATATGGACGTTATTTCTAACAATATCGCCAATGTAAATACCTACGGCGGCAAGAAGGTTCGCGCCGAGTTTCAGGATTTAGTATATCAGACAATTCGCGCCGCTGGTGCTGACTCAGGTCAGGACTCGCAGTATCCTACGGGCTTGCAGGTAGGTCTTGGTACGCGCGTAGCCGCTACTAACCGTGTATTTACGCAGGGTTCGTTGCAAACTACTGATGTGCCAACCGATATTGGTATTCAGGGCGAGGGCTTTTTCCGTATAACTATGCCGGACGGTACAACAGCTTATACGCGCGACGGCTCGTTTAAGCTAGACTCTGACCGCCGCATGGTAACTAGTGACGGCTATCCTTTGGCTGATAACATTACCTTCCCTGAGGATGCACCGAGCGATTCTATTACCATTTCTGGCACAGGCGCAGTTTCCTGCGAGGTAGACGGGGACACGCAGGCAGTAGGCAATATAACGATAGCTCGCTTTGTAAACCCTGCCGGTCTTACCGCAATTGGTAAGAATTTGTTTGTAGTGTCGGCAGCCTCCGGCGATGCTATCGAGGGTAATCCCGGTGAGGACGGCGCAGGAACGCTTATTCAGGGAACATTAGAGATGAGTAACGTACAGATTGTTGAGGAAATGGTCAATATGATTATTGCTCAGCGTGCCTACGAGTCTAACTCTAAGGCAATAACTACCTCGGACTCGATGCTAGAGATTGCTAACGGTCTAAAGCGTTAATGAAAATTTTTAGGTTTTTGGTAGCCACTTGGTTTATTGTTGCAGGTGGCTGCTTATGCTTTTTAAATGTAACAACGGCACGCGCCTTTGCTTATGGCCCTGGCACACAGGACGAAGTTTATCCGCAGCGTTTGCAGGTAGCGGCAATGGGAGATTTGGCACGGCAAAAAATAGAAACCAAGCTAAAGGAAAACGGCGAAACACGTCGCTACGAGCTAAGGCTAATCCGCGCACCGCTTACCGCAATGCCTATTCCCGCCGGCAAGGTTATTTGCGAGGTAGAACTCCCAAAACCGCTTAATTACGGCGGCAGCAATCCAGTTCATATAAATGTGTTTGTTGACGGCAAATTTTATCGGAAAGCTGTCTGCTACTATAAGCTGTCAGTTTTTGATAAAATTTTGGTAGCAACGCATGATATACAGCTCGAAAGTCCGATAACTATGGCTGATGCCAAGCTAGAGGAGCGCGAGGTTACGGGAGCTAGCAACAATTATTTTGTCAGTCTTGATAAAATTGGCAATTTAGTGGCAGGTCGCGTTATAAGAGCCAATACTCCGATAATGGCAGGTATGCTCCGCAGTCCCGCCGTTATGGATGTCGGTACGCCGATAACGCTAATAACCACCTATAACGGCGTGCAGGTAAGAGCGGAGGGTGTAGCTATGCAAAAAGGCCGTATCGGTGCAATGATACGCGTTAAAAATGCACGCTCAGGCAAAATGCTGCGCGGTCGCGTCATTGATGCTTCGACCGTTGCGATTTAATAGCCTATAATGGAAAGTAGGTGCAGTATGGAAAGTATAAAAAAGTATAAAAAAATAGCCCTGATGCTTATTTTGCTACTTATGGCATCGAGCATAGCACCTGCAAGCTCGATGCTTACGGCAAAGGCAGACGCGCAGTCCTTGTGGTCGGGCGGCTACAGTATCTTTGCCGACCGCAAGGCTAGACAGGTCGGCGATATACTGACTATAGTCATCAGCGAAAACACGAGAACTTCTACCAGTAAATCGTCATCAAATAGCAAATCGGGCAATCAAAATTTAAATGCCGGAATTGGCATATTTGGCTTTTTAGCGGCGGCTAGTGCCAGCGGCTCAGATAGCTTTAGTGCCCAAGGCGCGGCTACTGCTAGTAACTCGGTATCAGGTAATGTCACCGTTACCGTAGTCGATGTACAGCCTAACGGCAATATGACGGTTGAAGGCACGCAGTCTATTTGGCAGAACCGCGATGAGCATAAAATAACCTTGCGTGGTGTCTGCCGTCAGGACGATGTATCGGTAAATAATACGATTTCATCAACTAAGATTGCCGATGCAACCGTTAAGTTTGACGGCAAAGGCCCACTGAACGCTAAACAGCGGCAGGGCATATTAACGCAGATATTTAACTTCCTGTTCTAATCGGGAGAGGATTTGTAGATGAAAAAATTTATATCATTAGCTGTAGCGGGAATAATGGCACTATCACTAATCCCTGGTGGCTAGTGCTGATAACGCAGTTACCCGTATAAAGGATATTTCTAAAATTCAGGGTGTGCGCTCTAATCAGCTTATGGGCTATGGCTTGGTAGTCGGCTTAAATGGCACAGGTGACTCTACTAAATCGGTAGAAACCGTACAGTCCATTGTAAATATGCTCAAAAATTATGGCGTAGTAGTATCGCAGTCCTCCATGAAAGCGGATAACGTTGCCGCCGTTATGGTAACGGCAACCCTGCCGCCTTTTGTGCGCGAGGGCGATAATATTGATATTACCGTATCATCTATCGGTGATGCCGATAGTATTCAGGGCGGCACGCTTTTGCAAACGCCGCTTAGAGCTGCTAATGGCGAGGTCTATGCCGTGGCACAGGGTGCAGTATCGACTGGCGGCTTTATGGCCGGTCGTGGCGGCGGCAGCGGCAGCACCGCTACTAAGAATTTCCCTACGGTAGGTACTACGCCTAATGGAGCCATTGTAGAAAAATCTGTTGAGGACGATATTGGGGCAAACGGCAATATAGCTTTATCGCTAGCGCAGCCAGATTTTACCACGGCAACGCGCGTAGCATCAGCGATAAATGCACTATACGGCGGCATAGCTACAGCAACCAATCCCGGCCGCATCGATATTAGCGTGCCGAGCTATTTCCGTAGAAACGTAGTTGGCTTTGTGGCATCTATCGAGGAGCTGCCGGTTATGCCGGATAACTCCGCTAAAATTGTAGTAAACGAGCGTACCGGAACAATCGTTATGGGCGGCGATGTGTCAGTAGATGAAGTAGCCGTAACGCAGGGCGGTCTATCAATACGCGTGCAAAAGAGCGAGGATGCTAGTCAGCCCGACCCCTTTAGCTACGGTACAACTATCGTAACTAAAAATACTGATGTTACCGTGCAGGAGGATAAAGCCAACACTATAGTACTTCCAGCTACGGCAAACGTCAGCGATATTGTCGGTGCGCTAAACGCAGTCGGAGCTACGCCGCGCGACACGATTTCTATTTTGCAGGCAATGAAGGCATCGGGCGCACTTCACGCTGAGTTAGTCATTATCTAAGGAGAGGTGCTATATGGTATCAGGAATTAGCGCAAATCTAGGGACTAGCAATAACAATTATAATTCGGCAGCGCAGGCGGCAAGCTCGGCTAACTTTTCTAAAGTTCTAAATGAAATGCAGCAGAAAATCGATAAGGTAGAAAAAGTAAATGCCAAAGATGAAAAAGCTGCTAAGCAGGATAAAGAATTAAAAGAGGCATGCAAAGGCTTTGAGGCAATGTTCCTGTCGATGATGTACAAGGAAATGCGCGCTACCGTTCCTGAAAATACGCTTTTTGGCAAATCTAATGCTGAAAAGATTTTTGAGGATATGCGCGATAACGAGATGATGAAAAATGTTGCTGATAGTGGCGGTATAGGTCTAGCCGATATGATGTATCGGCAGCTATCGCCGCAATTAAAGGCTCAAGAGCATCTAAATACCGCAAATAAATAATAAATAAAGAGCCTTCCACTAGGGAAGGCTCTTTGCATTGAAGGGAGAAATAAAATTGCACTTTGATAAGAAAAAAATATCAGCCATGGTACTAGGTCTGCTTTTTGCTGCTTCATCGCTTACTATGGCGGCCAGCCTTAGCGCGGTACGTTTTCATAGCGGTGCCGAGCATGACCGTGTTGTTTTTGATTTATCCGATCTGCCTAGCTACGAGAGCCGCATTTCTATTGATGGTCGCGAGCTGACGCTAGATTTTAGCAATACCGATGATAAAACCTTAAATAAAGAAAGCTTTACCAGTCAGCGTATCGAAAAAATAACCTACAAGCTAAATAAGGGGCATTTATTAGCTACTATCAGGCTAAAAGCTGGCTATACCTATGAAATAAAAAAATTAGCTAATCCTGCTAGAATTTTTGTCGATGTAATAGCGGAGAGCCAAAAGTCAACTGATAATACTAGAATAGCTGTCGGCAATGCGGCGAAAAAAAATACCAGTACGGCAAAGCCTGTCTATGACGAAAGCAATTTAACACCGCTGAATTTTGACGGCTTGTACAATGAAATGATGGCACCAGGCATTATGCGGCGCGAATATGTATATTGGGACGAGGGCGGCAAAATTACCGCTTTTTTCGTGGAGGCTGACAGCAGTCTGTATAAAATAAAGCCGGTTTTGGCCAGAAATGTCGTACCAGGACTAGCTACAACCAGCAAGATGTCCGATGATAATAATGCGGTGGCGGCGATAAATGGTACTTACTTTGCACTGAATGGCGATATGATTGGCATGGTAAAAATGGACGATATGATAGCTGGTACAACGTATTACAATCGTTCGGCGGTAGCTGAAAAAAAGGACGGCAGTTTGGTATGGGGACGCGTCAGCTACAATGGCAGTGTAACACTTAACGGTATAGAGCAGCCAGTATCAGGCGTTGATGCCGAGCGCGGCGAAAATAATCTAATTATCTACAACAAGCTGTACGGTGCGCGCACTAAAACCAATGACTACGGCAAGGAATACACCGTGCATGACGGCAAAGTCACCGAAATCAGCAATGGCAATTCGGCTATACCCGATAATGGCTATGTTATCTCTGTCCATGGAACAGCTGCGGAAAAATTTAAAAATGTACAGGTAGGCGATAGTGCTGTAGTAAATGAAACTTTAGGCGAGCCGTGGGATAGTGCGGTGTGGGTAATGGGAGCAGGCCCGCGCCTAGTAACTGACGGCAAAGCTACTAATACCGCCGCATTAGAAGAATTTCCCGCTGATATTCGCGTAGGCAGAGCTCCGAGGAGCGCAGTCGCCGTGACTAAAAACGGCAACTATCTGTTTGCTGTAGTTGACGGCAGGCAGTCAAGCAGCAAGGGACTTACGCTCAACGCTTGGGCAAATTTATTAGTAAAATTGGGAGCATATAACGCTATAAATTTAGACGGCGGCGGCTCTAGTGCCCTAGTAATCGGCGGTGTATTGCAAAACTCGCCGTCAGACGGGCATGAACGCAGCGTCGGCAGCGGTTTGATTATTGAGAAGAAATAAAATGACAGCTAAACATATTGCTATTGGCAGCGGTGCAGAAGAAAAATTTATAGAGCTTTTTTGCGAAGTATTTGGGCCTGACAAGGGACAGCAAGTTTATTTACAGTATCCTTTTACAGATATTTATGGCAAGCAGCGTACAATAGATTTTGCTATGAATACGCCAGAGGGTAAAATTGCCATTGAAATAGACGGCGAAACTTGGCATAATCCGCAAAAGGTGTCGGAAGATAAATATACTGATGATTTATTGAAACAAAATAGCTTAACATTTAATGGCTGGAGAATATATAGATGGACAGATAGCCAATTAAATAAATCAATAGAACGAGTTAAGGATGAATTGGTAACATTTCTAGGCAGAAATCCTAGTTTGTTAGAATTAAATGAATTTTTGCCGCATCAATCGGGAGAAATAATCACGCTGCGAGAGCATCAAAGTGATGCTTTGAAAAATTTATCAGCTATGCGGCGGGCGGGGAAAACGATAGCCTTAGTAGAGCGTGCCACGGGAACCGGCAAATCCGCAATAGGTGTTTTAGATGCAAAGGCAGTCGGCGGACGGGTTTTATTTTTAGCACATACTAAGGAACTAGTAGCTCAAGGGTTAGCTAATTTTAAAAAACTTTATCCTGAGGCAAGTTCAGAAATATTTAATGCAAATACCAAAGAAAAAATAATATCTAAGGTTGTTTGTGCAACTATTCAAAGCATAGTACGAAATTTAGATATGTTTAAAGCAGATGAGTTTAGCTATTTAGTAATTGATGAATGTCATCATGCTGCGGCAGCTACTTATAAAAATATTTTATCCTATTTTAAACCGCTATTTACCTTAGGCTTAACGGCTACGCCAGAGCGTGAAGACGGCAAGGACTTATTAGAAATATTTCAAAATGCAACATCAAGATTGGATGTTAGTACGGCAGTAGAGCAGGGATTATTAGCACCGGTGCGCTGTATTCGGATAAAAACTAATATAGACCTTAGCAGTGTCAGGATAAACGGTTTTAGATATAACAGTCTTGACCTAGAAAATAAAATAAAAATTCCTGCTAGAAATGAGCTGATAGTTGATACCTATAAAAAATTTGCTATTAATAAACCGACTGTAGTTTTTTGCACTTCGGTTAATCATGCCAGCGAGTTAGAAAAATTATTTACTAACCAAAATATTGCCGCTAAATGTATATCAGGCAGAACGCCTGCCAGTAAAAGACCAAAAATTTTAAATGACTATAAAAAGCGTAAAGTGGCGGTTTTATTAGCCTGTGATTTATTAAATGAAGGCTGGGACAGCCCAGAAACTGAAGTTTTATTTATGGCTAGGCCGACTATGTCTAAAACAATTTATCTGCAGCAGCTCGGACGAGGTATGCGTACCGCGGCAGGAAAAGAATTTTTATTGGTATTTGATTTTGTAGACAATGCAGGCTTGTTTAATACGCCGTATTCTATGCATCGTATGTTTAATATTAATGAATATTATCCAGGCGGCTTAGTTTTAGGTAAAAAGAATGATATTCGTTGGGACAAATCGATGTTTAAACATGGTGACAAGCCAACGGCTATTATTGATTACCCTGTATATGCATTAGATTATGAAAATGTAGATATATTTAATTGGCAAAATGAAGCTAAAAATATGCTTTCAGTATTGGAACTGACACGGCGTATTAATGTACAGTATGAAACGGTAAATAATTACATAGCGGAGGGAAAAATAAAGGCCGATTTGGAAATTCCTATTGGCAATAATAAAACTTTTAAGTATTTTAAGCGTGATAGGGTAAGTGAATTTTGTGCTCGTTTTGGCTGGCAGGAAATAACAATAGCTAATGTTAAAGATATATTTATGAAAATGTTAGATTATAAGGCTATGACTAAGTCTTATAAGCCTGTTTTTATAAAGGCTTTTTTTGATTTTATAGATGAAAAGGGTTCAGCTAGAATAGAGGACGTGGTGCGGGCTTTTCGAGATTTTTATGATGAAAGACGAAAGGCAGGCTTGCTGATAGAAAAGGGAAAATCTATTCTTAATAATTTGGATTGCCAGGATAAAGATATTGAAAGGTTAATTTTAAGTCAGCCCTTTAAACGTTTTGAGGGGTGTGGTTTCATGCATCATAGCAGATGTTTGGGAACTATTGAATTAGACCAACGTGTTTTTAGACAATTAACTGTAGATGATGAGGTTAAGATAATTAATAAAGCCGATGAAGCTTTAAAAAAGATACTATAAAGAATAATAGAATAAAAAGTAAGAATACCTCTAGGCTTTGGCTTAGAGGATTTTTTTTGACTTATAATGTCTTGCGGGGGGGGGGTCACTTGTATTAAAATATAAGTATTGTAAGCAAAATAAAGTAGATTGGTTGTTTTTTTATGTGGTGTAAGAATTGCGAGTTAGAGGTAGCTGGCAGTATTTGTCCATTATGCGGTAAAAAGACGTTGGCAGAAGTACCGAAAGCTGTTTATTACTGTGAAAAATGTCAAGTGCCTATTATTCGTTTTGTAAACGATGAAAATAATAATTGTCCGCTATGCGGCGAAAAAGTTCATTATTTGGCTAGTGATTTGCGGCCGGTGTTTCCTGAAGAAAGATTATTGTTAGAATTAATGCTAGGCAAAAAGCCTAACAGTTTGGCTGATAAATTTGTATGGGCAGAAAATAATAGATACTATATTGACGGCAAAGCACGGTCATTATCAGCAAAAAAATATTTAAGTTTAGATACTGCTAAGTTAGCTAATGATTTAGAAGCTAATGCTGCTAATAATAGTTATGATAGTTTTAATGAGCTTATGGAGAAGTTTATTAAGGCTAATCATAGCCATTTACAGGCTATTACAAATGAGGCCCATAATTTTATTCGCCATGAAGCAGCTAATTATCCCGAAGAAAATATTGTTCTATCGTTTTCTGGCGGCAAGGATTCTACGGTTACAGCGGATATAGTGACGAAGGCACTTAGCAATCCAAGCTTAGTGCATATTTTTGGCGATACGACGTTAGAGTTTCCGCAAACTATGGAGTATGCTAAAAGATTTAGAAAAATGCACCCACAGGCAATTTTCCAAGTGGCTAGAAATAATGAGCAAAATTTTATAGATATGTGTGCAGAAATCGGCCCGCCAGCGCGCATGATGCGCTGGTGTTGTTCAATGTTTAAGACAGGCCCGATTACGCGTGTGATTGGAAATTTTTACCGCAATCAGCAGATATTAACTTTTTATGGTATCAGGCGTTATGAGTCGGTTAGCCGCAGCAAATATAGTCGGGTAACTAAAAATACTGAGTCGGTAAAGATACAGCAGCAGACAGTGGCTGCTCCAATTTTTAATTGGCATGATATTGATGTCTGGCTGTATATTTTGGCTGAAAAAATAGATTTTAACGAAGCTTATCGGCTAGGCTACGATAGAGTGGGGTGCTATTGCTGTCCTAACAATAATAATAGAGCGCAGTTCCTTTCGCGTATTTATATGCCGGAAAAATCGAAGGCGTGGCGAAGCTTTTTAGTTGATTTTGCACACAGCATTGGCAAGGAAGATGCTGAAGTCTATGTCGACGGCGGCAAGTGGAAGGCAAGGCAGGGCGGCAATGGCATAGCAGCCTCGCAATCAGTTAAGCTGCAATATACTAATTGTACGGCAGAGGAATACGCTAAAATATATCGCTTGTGTCGCCCGTTTAGCGATGAATTTATTAATATGTTTGTACCGTTTGGCAAAATTTCTAAGACGCTGGGACAAAAGCTGCTGCATGAAGTAATTATTTTAGATGCGGATACTCATGTACCGATAATGTCAATTCAACCATTTAATGAAAATGGCTATGAATATGCCGCAAAAATAAAGACTTTGAATGTAACACCAAGGGAGCATGAAAGATTAATCCGCATGGCTGGTTATCAGGTGCGGAAATATAATGCTTGTCGTTGCTGTCTGAAGTGTGAGTCACTTTGCCGAGTCGGAGCTATATCTATTAGCAATTATGGCTATCATATAGATGAAAGTAAATGTGTACGTTGTAAAAAGTGTATGAATGCAAAGTTTATAGCCGGCGGCTGTATGATGGATAAATATTTGCGAACGAAGTAAGGATTAGAGGAAAAGATGAAATTTAGAGGGCATGAAACGTTTTTTATTCGCCGGGGGTGGCTGGCTAAGGGCTTAAAATATGTTAGCCTTAAACCTGATGTGTTTGTAACTCGCACGGAACGACCTATGGATATATTAGGCTTAGGAACAAATATGGTAAAATCTTTGCGCTATTGGTTGCAGGCAGTAGGTCTTACCGCTGAACCTCATTCAGGAAAGCGGGTGCAAAATTTAACTAGGCTGGGTGAACTTATCTATAAATATGACCGCTATATCGAGGAGCAGGGGACTTTAGCTTTATTGCAATATAGGTTATCTAGCAATGAAACCGAGGCGACTTCGTGGTATTTCTTTTTTAACGAATTTAGCCTGAGAGAATTTTCGCAGGAAGATTTTGTAAATATGTTAAAAGCTTATGCTAAAAATAGAGGAAAGGAAATTGCCGACAGGTCTTATAGTGATGATTTTAACTGCATAATTGGAACCTACATAGCTAAAGAAAAAGCAGTATCTCCAGAAGAAAATATTGTATCGCCTTTTTCCGAACTGGGATTAATTAGGGAAATAGGCAGGGGCATATACCAAAAAAGTGCGGTTAAGGCTGAAAGCTTACCCTTAGCTATAGTTTTGGCAATTATACTTGATATTGCCGACAGCAAACGTGAGATTAAATTAGAAAAATTGCTGTCAGAACCTAAGTCGATAGGTTGTGCCTTTAATTTAAATGCGGCAATGCTTTTGGAAATTTTGCAGCGATTAGAGGATAATGGTGCATTAAAATTAGTTCGCACTGCCGGCTTGGATGTAGTAAATATTTTGACTGATAAAACAAGTGAGCAAGTAATAGAGGAATATTATCTAGCACTAAATTAATACTAGATAAAGAGGTAATAATGAGTAATAGTGAGCGTTTAGTAACAGTAGAAGCAGGTTTTCAGTATGCAGTAAATATTGCCTACGACTTACACAATGATAAAAAAATAGCAGGATTTATTCCTACTAAGTCAGCAATGAATTTTATTTTAGAAGTTTTAAAAAGCACGCGCAGGGATATATCTTTTAGTACGGAGCGTTCGCGGGTATTAGTAGCACCCTACGGCAGGGGAAAATCTCATCTCGTACTGACATTGCTGACGCTGCTTAATCATAGACCATTAGAAGATTTTAAAAGTCTAGGTACTCTACTAGCAAGTAATAAGGAGCTAGCAGAGGAAATTAATAGCTACTATGAAAATAATAAAAAACTATTGCCAGTAGTGATAACCGGAGCCAACAGTATATCGCAGAGCCTTTTATTAGCACTAGAAAGAGCATTACGCGATAATAATTTAACCAATCTAATGCCGGAAACAAATTATTTAGCAGCTATACGCACGATAAATCGTTGGGAAAATGAATATACTAGTACCTTTGAAAATTTTATAAGTAAGATTAATACTACGCCAGAAAATTTTATAGCGGGGTTAAAAGCCTATAATCTTAGCTATTATGAGGAGTTTGAGCAAATTTATCCAGAGCTTACCGCGGGCAGCCAATTTAATCCTTTCTTAGGCTTTGATGTAGTAGAGCTATATAAGAGCGTTTTACTGGCACTGAAAAATACTGATTATACGGGAATGTTTGTAGTTTACGATGAATTTAGCAAATTTTTAGAAACAAATATTGCTAGCACCAGTGCGCGCGATATGAAAACTTTGCAAGATTTTGCTGAGATGTGCAATCGCAGTGAGGAGAATGTTTGTGAAATATTATTAATAGCGCACAAAGAGATTGAAAACTACATTGACAAATTGCCAAAAAAGAGTACCGACGGCTGGTTAGCGGTGTCTAATCGTTTTCGGCATATACGGTTAGGCTCGGATTTTAATGAGAGTTATGAGATTATGGAGGCGGTAATAAAGCATAATCCAAAGAAATGGTCAATTTTTCTCGAAAAAAATGATGAAAAGTTAAAATCTCTAGCAAACTTTTATCAAAATAAACCGCTGTTTCGTGAACTAAATCAGTTAGAAATAAATAAATTAGTGTATGGCTGTTATCCGTTACACCCGCTGACTAGTTTTATTTTGCCGCGATTATCCGAGCGCATAGCACAGAATGAACGCACTTTATTTACTTTTTTAGCAGCTGAGGGGAATTTCACCTTAAATAGTTTTTTGCGTAAATTAAATGAAACTAAATTTTTGCTGCTTACTCCGGATTTTATATTTGATTATTTTAAACCCCTGTTAGCTAAGGAAAATAGCACTATTCATAATCAATATGTTATGGCGGAGAAAATACTTGCGTCAATCGAAGAAGATTTATTAGCTAGCAAAATTGTTAAAAGCTTAGCCTTGATTTATATGCTTGAACAGTTTGAACGGCTGCCGCCGACTAAAACGACTATCGCTGAGTGCTTAGAATATGAATATCAGCCTGAGCAAATAAAAATGGCAATAACTAAACTGATTGAGCAAAAATATATTTTGTATCTAAAGCGCAGTAATGGTTATTTAGCCCTAAAAGAGTCAAGCGGTGTAGATGTTGTAGCTAAAATAAATGATTTAGCGGCTAAATATATGGTGAAAAGCACTGCTGAGCTAGCAGGGGCTTTAAATTTTAACTATTTTATTTATCCGTCACAGTATAATGATGAGCGTGAAATGACACGCTATTTTTCAGTAGAGTTTATGGATGCTGGCGAATTAATCCTAGCGGAAAATTTGGCTGAAATGGCGGAACTATCTAAAAGTGACGGGGTACTTTATGCAATAGTGGCTGCTAATGAAGATGAACTTATAAAAGTTCGCGAAGTGCTATTGAATGTAAAGGCTAGTCAGATTATATTTGCTGTTCCTAGAAATATAGTGTCAGTGCAAAAGGATTTAGCCAAGCTGTATGCCGCAAAGGTGCTGCGCGATGAGGCCAATGAAGACCGTGTACTAGCCCATGAATATGCACTTATTTATGATGATTTATATGAATTAGTCAGTGGTAAGCTATCTGATTATATTAATCCTGAACGCAGGGCAAGCGACTACTATTATAAGGGGGAGAAAATAAAACTGTTGCGCCGTGCCAGCCTTAGCAAATTGACATCAAAAATATGTGATGATATATATCCCTATACGCCTGTCATAAATAACGAAGTAATAAATAAAAATAGTATAAGTTTGCCAGCAGTAAAAAGCAGATTAAGAGTAGTAGCGGGAATTTTACGCCATGAAGTAGAACCGAGCCTAGGCTTAATTGGCTATGGACAGGATATATCTATCATGCGCAGCACGCTGGTTAGAACCGGCATTTTAACCGAAAATAATGGCACGCTGGATTTAGTATTAACTACTGGAGATAAAAATTTAGACTATGTATTATCATTGATAAATGATTTTATCTTAAAGGCTGATGAAAATAATAGGCTGAGTTTTAAAGTACTTTATGACGAGCTTATGGGCTTAGATAAGGGAGTAGGGATTAGGCGCGGCATCATACCTATATTAGTAGCAGTGGTAGCTCGCCGCTATGCCGACAATATAATTATTTATGAGCAAAATAAAGAAATTACGCTGACGGCCGAAGCCTTGCAGCAAATAAATGACACTCCTGAGCATTTCTTTTTAAAACGTCTTAATCAATCTAAAGACCGCGATGAGTTTATAAAAGCTTTGAGCTTAGGCTTTGGGCAAAATGATATAGCTAGCTATAAAAATTTATATACCGCTATAAACGCCTGGTTTTTAGCTTTGCCGCAATACAGCAGGGATAGAAAGAAAAATTTGCCTAGCGAAAATATAAAGCTGATGCGGGCTTTTAGAAATGAAACGAATGCCAGCCAGCTATTATTTCATGAGCTGCCAACGATTTTTAGCTGTGCCATAAATAAAAAATTAGCGGATAAAGTATTAGCAGCCAAAGCTGATTATGATGATGCGTTATTAGAATTAGAAAAAAATATTAAGACTGAGCTATATAAACTGTTTGGTGAAAAAAAGAATAAAAGAGCCTCACTAATAGCAGTGCTTTTAGATTGGTGCGATACACTAGACCCTGCGGTATTTAATACGGTTTTTGCTGATGATACGGCAAAATTTTTAGCCCTTTGCCGCGCAAATATAAGTGAGCAGGAAATGATAGCTAAAATAGCTAGACTATCAACTGGTCTAAGGCTCATTGATTGGTCTGACGACAGTATAAAGAACTTTATAAATGCAGTTGCTGGCTATAAATCTACTGCCGAAAACTTTAAAGAAAAAGCTGAAGAAAATACAGCTATAACTAATGCTGATATGTACAGCATTACTTTTATAGACAGCAGTGGCAAAGCCACTCAAAAGAATTTTGCCCGCACGAACTATTCTAACAGGGCTAAATTATTATTAAATAATTTACTAGCTGATGTTGAGTCTATGGGAACAGCTATTAGCGAGGCCGAGAAACGTCAAGTAATAATTGAGGTATTAGAAAAATTTTGCTGAGGAGATATTATGGCATATTTTGATAATGCGGCAACAACCTTTCCTAAGCCGGAATGTGTTTATCGGGCAATGGATAGTTTTTATCGTGAATATGGGGGAAGTATTGGAAGGGGGGCGCATAGTAAAGCTAAATCTAGTGCTGCTTTAGCTAGCGACACCCGCAGTATGCTGCAAGAATTATTTCATGCGCCAACGCGCGAAGTAATATTTACTCCTACGGCAACTATTGCTCTAAATATGATTATCCAAGGAATTATAAAAACAGGGATTAAAAATGTTTATATTTCGCCTTTTGAGCATAATGCTGTAACACGGGTACTTTATGCCTATAAGGAAATAAATGTAATGCAGTTAGCCGTAAATAGTGATTTAAATTATGATTTTGCCAAGATAGAATATCAATTTAGACAATGCGCACCAGAACTAGTTATAGTAAGCCATGCCAGCAATGTTATCGGCTTAGTAGCACCAGTTAAAGATATTTTTGCTAGAGCAAAAATATATAATGCCTATACACTACTTGATATGTCGCAAACGGCTGGTCTAATAGACACTGATTTAAATTTAGAGCTATATGACTTTGCAGTCTTTGCTGGGCATAAAACACTCTATGGCCCGACAGGCATATCAGGATTTTTAATGAAAAGCAGCATAATTTTGCCGCCTATCCTTTATGGCGGCACAGGTGTAAATTCAGCTAATCAGGAAATGCCGAAAAATTTGCCGGCTAGGTATGAAATGGGAACTTTAAATACCGTAGGCATAGCCGGACTAAATGCTGCTTTAAAATGGCTGCTAGCTACGGGAATAGAAAAAATATACGAGCAGGAGCATAAAAATCGCATTAGACTAGTAAATTTATTAAGGCGTTATGAATTTATAGACCTAGTGGGAATAAATGAAAATTTAGACTATGTAGGAGTAGTATCAGTAAATATAAAAATTATTGCTAGTGACAGCGCAGGCATTATCTTTGACCAACAAAATATAGCGGTGCGCACCGGCTTGCAGTGCGCACCGCTAGCTCATAAGTTCTTAAATACTTATCCTAGTGGAACAGTTCGTTTTAGCGTCAGCTATTTTACTAGCAATGATGATTTTTTAGCACTAGAAAATGCTCTAAATTATATTGAAATGGAAATTTGACTAAAGAAGGGATGGTAATTAATATGCCGGAGAATATTATTAAAACAGATTTTTATTGCTTAATCAAAGAAATTGAGGATAAGAAAATATTATTGCCAGATTTTCAACGAGAGTTTGTGTGGACAAAGGAAGAACAGCAAAAAAAGTTAGTTGCTTCGGTTTTAAGCAAAATGCCTATCGGTAGTATTTTATTATTAAAATCACCAGCTGACGAATATTCATCAAAAATGATAGGGCGTAAAGAAAAAGTTATTATTTCAAAAGATGAAATAGACAATGTAAAATATTTGCTAGACGGTCAACAAAGATTAACAGTATTGTCTAATGTGTTTTCTAATGTAATTTATGATGGCTGTGAAATATCTGATGTAAAATATACTTCATTAAAAAAACGATTTTTTCTTAAATTACCGAAAGTGAAAAATAAAGATGAACAGGATTTATTTGGAGCAAGGATATTAAATTTTCCCTATCAGCAACCAGATAAAGATATTCCAGATTTTTTATCTGGCGATATTTTTCCCTTTATAGAAGTTCGGTCATTTAATTCAAAAGATGATTTTCCCTATAATCCTAGGTTATCATTAGATGAGAAATTAGATAAATTCTGTGTAAATGATGATAAAAATTATTATTTAGTGCCTTTATTTTTAATAATACCTACAGGCACTAATGCTCGTGATAATATAGGATTACGATATGATGAAATAATTGAGGAAATAGCAAAGGAAATAAAAAAAGAAATTAAAAATGAAATAAATAATGTTAAAGTATATGAACAAAAAGAAAGTATATTGAAAGAAATTTTTAATGCTGATTATGATATTGGCTCAATACTTAATAATAGTGAAAAGTTAGATACAGAGCTAGATAAAAAAGCTAAGATATGGGGGAAAAATTTTAAGAAATTTGTAGAGTCTTGTGTTAAACAAATGGATTTAATGCAAATAATTGTTGAGGCATCTCAGCGCGATAGAGCTATTGATATATACGAGAATTTGAATAGGGGTGGTGTAAGTTTAAGCACCTTTGATTTAGTTATGGCAAGAGTTGCCAAAGTAAGCAAAGATAATTTTTATGATCGCATTGTAAAAGGAATTAAAGCTCCAAAGACATATAATGCGGCAGAAACAGTTTTACCAGACAAAATAAGAAACATATTTGAAAAATATAAAAATAATTATAACGCTAGTAAGGCTATGGGATGTTACAATGAAAAAAACGAAAAAAATGAACTAGCTCATGATTTTGTAAAAATATTTTTAAATGTTCTAAGTTTATACTGTAATAATAAAGACCTTATAGCAGATAAGTTTAAAATTGATTACACTAAAAGAAAGGCGATATTAAAAATAAAACCTGAAGATATAGATGAAAATTGTGAAAAAGTACTTGATGCTATAGACAAAGCTTTATTCTTTTTGCAAACTAGATGCGGTATTAGAAATATTACCGAAGAAAATTATTCACTAATAATAGTGTTAATAGCTATGGTCTTTATACGTCCTAATACATTTGAACAAAGAAGAATACACGATTTATTAGACGCTTGGTATTGGAGTGTGTTATTTTCAGGTGAATTTGATAAAGACCAAAATAACAATTTAATAAGAAATTTAAAATTTATATACAAAACTATAGAAGGAGAGAAAAGTGTAGATTGGATTAAGCAAATTAAAGAAAATATTTTTAATAGGCTTGATTTTTCTGACAAAGAACTTATTTTATTAGAACGAGTTGAAGATAGACTGCCTAAAGAAATATTAATAGATTTTATTTGCCAGTACCAATTATCTCAACCTTATCATGATATGTTATCTAATAATATCATATCTACTTTTAGTGATGAGAATTTAGAGGCACATCATATAATGCCTTTAGGCTCAGCAACGAGTATGAAGGATAGCTCCGACAAATTGCGAAAAAAGAAGGAACATATTTGCAATTCACCGATTAATTTTGTATATATACCAGCAGATACTAATAAAAAAATAGGTGCAAAATCTCTAAAAGATTATATAAATGAGATGACTAGCGAAGCAAAATCTGATTTACATTTAACAAAATATAATTCGGCAAATATATCAAATAAAGAAGCTGATATACGTGAATTTTTAAGTGGACGTTTAGAATGGTTGGATGGGAAAATACGTTCACATATAGATTATATGTTAGCTGAGGGAAAATAATTATTTTAAGGGGAGAGGGATTAGTTGTTCCTCTCCTTTTTCATAGCTAAAGCGGGCAGAAGTTAGATTAGTAATATCTTCGATTACTAGCGAGATTTTTTCTTCAGTGAGCAATAGATTTAGTGTAACCTTTTCGCCATAGTCAGCCTCATTTGTTTTTATTTCATTAGTGCGGATATAGTGTTCGACAGTAGCTAGCAAGTCATAGTTTATGGTTACTTTTAGCGGCGTAAAGGGGGTCATAGCTATCTTAGTGGCGGCGTTTATGCCTAAAGCCGCAGCATGGCTATAGGCGCGGATTAGTCCGCCGGCACCGAGCTTTATACCGCCGAAGTAACGCGTTACTACAATTACAATATCAGTAAGTGCGTGTGCTTTTATTGTTTCTAAAATGGGGTTGCCGGCTGTACCGCCTGGCTCGCCGTCATCGTTTGATTTTTGCTTGTCGCTTTTTTCACCGAGTATATAGGCAGATGAGTTGTGGCGGGCATCGTAGTAGCGTTTTTTCATGGTAAGAATAAAATCACGTGCCTCGTCTTCATTTTCTATGTGCTTTATATGGGTGATAAATTTTGATTTTTGAATTTCGTAGAGAGTTTCGATACTGTCGTCAGTTTCTTTTATGGTGTTATAGGTAAGCATTTATATCCCTCTTTTGCTATTTTTTATACTATTTTATCATAACTGATTGATTAATTTAGTATAGGAAAATTTTATTTTTTTATGTATTGTAATTAGAGTGATTTTGTAATATTATTCAAGGTGTAATTTCATTAAATGAAGCGCCGCGGATGGCAAAAGCTACAAATCGCAGAAAGCAGCGGAGCTGGGAAGGTTGTGTTACTAAGGAATGAACGAGTCAAAAATGAACAGAGGTCTAAAAAATAGACATTTGCAGCTAATATCGCTGGGCGGTGTTATCGGCAGCGGCTATTTTTTAGGGACAGGGTATGTGTTAGAGCAGGCAGGGCCGGCGGCGATACTCGCCTATTTGCTAGGCGGAGTTATTGTGCTGTGCGTTATGCTGTGTCTAGCTGAGCTGGCGGTGGAAAAACCGATTTCCGGCTCCTTTGTCACCTACGCGCGCGAAAATATTTCGCCGACGTGGGCATGCGGTGTAGGCTGGGCGTATTGGATTACGTGGGTGTCCTACGTTCCCTCGGAGATGATTGCCGCGGGAATTATAATGAATAATTTTTTGCCGGAGGTATCGCAGCTATGGTGGGCAGTCCTCTTTAGTTTGGCGGTTACCTGTATTAACCTCTTTCATGTAGACAAGTTCGGCGAGAGTGAGTCGTATTTAGCTGTTATAAAAATTGTGGCACTGGTTGCCTTTTCAATAGTGGCAGGACTTATCGCGCTTGGTCTTATCGGCGACCAAGGCTATATCGGTACGAAGGTCTTGCTAGGCTCGGGCGGCTTTGCACCAAACGGCTACTGGGCGATAATTTTAACCATGGTAATTATTTTAGTTAATTTCCAGGGAACAGAAATTATCGGCTTGGCTGCTGGTGAGTGCAAAGAGCCGGAGAAAAGTATTCCGATAGCGGTTAGAAATGTAACGTGGCGGATAATCGCCCTGTACATTATCCCGATTTCCCTCTTGATTTCCATTTTACCATGGGATAAGGCAAGCTTATCGGAGAGTGTATTTGCTGCCGCTGTCAATCAGTACGGCTTTACAGGCTTCGGGGCGTTTTTTGCTTTTGTAATTCTTACCGCCGCAATTTCCTGTTCTAATTCCGGTCTTTATGGTGCGGCGCGCGCTTTGCACGCTTTGGCTAAAATGGATATGGCACCTAAGGCACTAAGCACGCTTAACAAAAACGGTATGCCGTCACGCTCGATTATGGTGTCGGTGTGCGCCTGCTGGCTGGTAATTTTGCTGTATGCGTTTAATCCTGACTCGGTAATCTATACTTATTTGCTGGCGGTGTCAGGCTTTACGGGAGCGATTGCTTGGATTTCTATTTGCTGGAGTCAGTATCGCCGTCATAAAAAATTAATAGCAGCAGGACTGGTGGAAACGCTGAGGTATAAAACGCCGTTTTTCCCGTATGTCACGTTGTTTGGCATTTGGTCGCAGGTTTTGTGCTTAGTTGTGATGATTTTTACGCCGGATTTACAGGATGCGCTGTTTGCCGGTGTGCCGATGCTGATTGCGCCCATGGTTTGGTATAAGCTGCGGGCAAAAAGGCGCGCGGCATTAGCTAAGGCTATACATTAAAATAAATTTAAAAGGACTACGCTAATAGATTTTGACAGCGTAGTCCTTTTCACTATGAAAAAATTATTTTACAAATGTGTAGTAGAGATTGATTAAAAATAGCGCGATTGCTAGGCCGATAGAGCCCGTGCTGGCAGCTGATAAATATTTTTTTATCGTGTCGCTGACATCAGCATGGCGCACGGCATAGGTCAGACCGAGCGACAGTGAAAGCAATAGATACATAGCGCGGTTTACGGCATCTAAATTATCCCAGCCCACAATAGTTACTATTAGCGTAAAGGCAAAAATTCCCATTAGCAAATAATCCTTGCCGATTGGTTTTTCTACCTTAGTTTCTTTGGGAGCTTTCGGGTAGATTTTTTTTTGCATTTTCTTATATTGTTTCGCCATTCATATTCTCCTTTTACAAATTTATCACGATTATCATCTCATTATAGCATGACTTTGTAAAGTTTTTTTAAAAATAATTGCTAGTTGGATAAATAGTTGCTAAAATGAAAGGTATTAATAATATATTAGCATGAACGGGAAATAAATTAAATGAGATTTGGAGGGAAGTTCCATGATAAGGGAGCATCGCAGTAGGACTAAGCTCGAAAATTATTATAAAAAATTTACGGAGGAGGGCGTTTTAGACCCTAATGTTCACCCCTGGGTGGCGGAGGCTTGGCAAAAAAGCTTGGAGCTGGGCATTGATAAGGAAAAAATAGATATTTCTCATCAGTTGCCTAGAGAAGATTTTCAGGCACTTCAGACAAAGCATCAGGATGCAATAGCTTATCTTAGCCACCTAAGCGAGGGAATAAAGGAATTTTTCCAAGAGTACAATCTAAGCTTGCTGCTTATCGATGCTGACTGCACAGTATTAAAGAGCTACTCGCTGCCGTTTTATCAGATGACACCGGGCGAGATTGAGGGCGTGCGCGTAGGCATTGAGGAGGTCGGCGCGTCCTCTATCAGCGTTGCCTATGAGCATCGCACGCCGTTTTGGATGTTTGGCCCGGAGATGTGGGTTAAGGAATGTCAGCTAGGCGATGCCTGTTCTGCACCGGTATATGTAGCAGGCGAGTTTCATTATATAATAACGCTGGTTTCTATGGAGCAGGCGGCAATGCCGCAGGACGCAGTTATTTCCTTGCTGCTGACGATGAAAACATCGCTGGAGCAGCATTTGTCCGAGTCGGTGCGCATAAAGGCGCAGGAGGCAATTTTAGATGCTACGCCGTTTGCCGTTTATCATGTAATGCCGGGCGGCGAGGTCGCCTATGCCAATGAGTTAGGGCGCACGCGGCTAGAGGGTATCGGCGCACGTCATCAACAGGGCGAGCCGGCATCAAATTTAAACGATGTCATTATGAATTATCAGCATACGCCGATATACAAGGGCTTTCGCGGTATTCCTTCTTATAATAAGGAAGTTACTTGGATTACTCAAAATAAAACCTATGAGGATATAACTACGGTAGTACCGCTGGAGCGTGACGAAGACCAAGCGGTACAGAGTGTGGTAGTGGTATCGATGCCGATTGAGGATTTGCGCACGCTGGTGGCACACGCCGCCGGCTATACGGCTAAATACAGTCTAAGCTCAATGGTTGGCGAGGGTACAACCTTTGCCAGTGTCCGTGCTAAGGCGGCCCGCGTGGCAAAAAATAAACATCATGTACTTATTCAGGGCGAGAGCGGCACAGGCAAGCAGCGTATGGCGCACGGCATACATCAGGCTAGCTCGCGAGCAGCAGGCCCACTAATTACGCTGCGCTGCGGCGATGCTACACCAGAACTTTTAGAGCAGGAGCTTTTTGGCGTGGTGCTTAATTCCGATGTCAGTCATCAGGGCAGATTAGAGCTTGCCTCAGGCGGTACGTTGTTTTTAGATGAAATCGAAAAGATGCCGAAAAATATCGCCAATATGCTGGCAAAAGCCTTGGAAACAGGCAAGGCTTGCCGCGTTGGCGAAAGTGTAGAGCGGTCGATTGATGTCCGTATTATTGCTGCCTGTGACAGCGATTTAAAGAGATTAGTAGAGCGCGGCTTATTTTCAGAGGAGCTATATAATATTGTTTCTAAGAGCGTGGTTCGTGTGCCGGCACTGCGCAGCCGCCGCGAGGATATTCCAAAGCTTGCCGAGCATATTATTGCCGAGCTTGCCGAGCAGCATCAGATTGCCCCGAAAACAATTAAGCCGGAAACGCTCAAGGTTTTAAAGGATTATGATTGGCCAGGCAATATAAAGCAGCTGCAAAGTGTGCTGGAGTATGCTTTCTTTAATACTGTCGGCAAGGAAATAGCTCCGGAAAATATCAGCCTTATGGGCGAGATTAGACCCGACAACAAATGGAAAGAGGATAAGGACGTATTTGTGAAGGCTTGGCAGGCAGCCGGCGGCAATGTAAGCCGCTTGGCAAATCTTTTAAATGTCAGTCGGGTAACGCTTTATCGCTATTTAAAGAAATATGGATTAGAAAAGAAGTAAGGAGAAAATTGTGCGTTTAAGAAGAAAGCCGTGGGTAGATGAGGCTATCCATGAATTTGATGATTTTGTTATTAGCAAGGATATTGAAATAGGCGAGGAAAAGCAGGGTAAATGGGCAGAGGTTTTTGGCAGAATTGCTCCCCTTCATGTTGAGCTAGGAACTGGCAAGGGCGACTTTATCAGTCAGTTAGCACAAAAAAATCCTGATATTAACTATATCGGTATTGAGATGCAGCAGGATGTATTATACTCGGCAGCTAAAAAAATCGCTGCCCTAGAGCTAAAGAATGTGCGTCTTTTGGTATTCGACATCAATAATATTGAAAAGATATTTGCACCGCACGAGGTTGACCGTTTTTATATTAATTTCTGCGACCCGTGGCCGAAAAAGCGTCATGCTAAACGCCGCCTAACGCACGTTGGCTTTTTAGAAAAATATCGTGGGCTGTTAAAAAAGGGCGGCGAGCTGCATTTTAAAACTGACAATCGTCCGCTGTTTGATTTTTCTTTAGAGCAATTTGCCGAGGCAGGGCTTACTACTCGCGATGTCAGCTTTGACCTTCACGCAGAGAACCGCCTAGATAATATTATGACGGAATATGAGCGCAAATTCAGCGGCTTTGGCGAAAAGATAAATCGCTGCGAGGTTATATTTGACTAAGCAGCTAAGGAGAGAGTTATGCGCATAAGAAAAACTCTATGGATGAGTGATTCTGAGCCGATAATCGCCATAATGATACTGTTTATGGTGCTAGGCACGATAAATGTTTTTAGCTCTAGCTTTGTACTGGCGACCGTTACCTTTGACAATCCCTATTATTTTTTGGAGCGTCATATAGTGTGGCTGGCAGTAGGCTTTGTGGCATTTATTATCTTTAGGCGCGTAGATTATCGCAAATGGCGCGTGCTTATGCCGCTGGTGTTTGGCATTACGTTTTTATCGTTAGTAGCTGTGCTGTTTGTTGGCACAAATATTAACGGTGCTACGCGCTGGATTGCTGTGGGCGGCATGAGCTTTCAGCCTTCGGAGCTGGCAAAGCTGGTGGCGATAATGCTCGCCGCGGCGGCACTGGGTCACGCCAATAAGCATGGCGAAAAAACAACTATAGTATGCTTGCAGTTTTTATTGATTGGCATAATGGCAGCCTTGGTTGAAAAGGAGCCAGATATGGGAACGGCCAGCATTGTGTGCGGCGCGCCTATTATTATGCTTTTTATGTCAGGCGGGCTGAGAAAAAAAGAATTTTATTCGCTTCTCGGTGTCGTGCCTGTCGGCATTATCGGCGTGATGACGCTGCAGCCTTACCGCATAGTTCGTTTAAAAAATACCTTTGACCCGTGGGCAGATGCGCAGGGCGCAGGCTATCAGACGGTGCAGTCGCTGTCGACTATCGGTTCAGGCGGCTTTTGGGGCATGGGACTAGGCGACGGCGTTAGTAAATACGAATATTTGCCAGAGGCACATACTGACTTTGCATTTGCGATTTTTGCGCAGGAGCAGGGCTTTATCGGGGCGATTTTTGTATTTTTATTACTGGCGGTATTAGTTTTACTGTGTGTCCGCGTAGCTAATCGCGCCGCTGATGAGTTCGGTCAGATGCTTGCGCTCGGCATTATGATATTAGTAGCAGGACAAGGAATAGCTAATCTGGCCATGGTTGCCGGCATGATACCGGTTGTCGGCGTGCCGCTTCCCTTTATAAGCTATGGCGGCTCGTCACTAATTGTAACGATGATGGCTATGGGCATACTGCTAAATATTTCTGATAACGGCGTAAATCCGCACGAGCGCGACAGGGTAGAGCGCGAGCGGGAAGAAAAGCTAGCTGATGTGCGGATAAAGAAAGCGCGGCAGAGTATGCGGCTTGTAAGATAAAAATATGAAAGGCTTGCTGACTACGGCAAGCCTTTTAAATTTAAAATAATTGTGGTATTCTATATCTGCTATAAAAGAATGTGACTAGCTGGTTGGAGGAAGATACATGTCAGAATATACATTTGTGGTAGAAAAAAAATGTCCGATTTGTGGTCAGACTACGAGGATTGTTAAGACTAAGGCAAAAGTTCCTGTCGTTAGTACTGATGAAGATTTTTGCGTTCATTACAAGGATTTTAATCCTTATTTTTATAAAATATGGTTTTGCGAAAAATGCGGTTTTGCCGCTGATGAGAAAACCTTTTTAGGCTCGATACCGGCGCGGCACAAGCAAAAAATTCGCGAGTTTTTAAGCAAGCGCAAGCTAGGAATAAAATTTGTCGAGGAAAGAAAAGTGCCGGAGGCGGTAGCATCCTTTAAGCTGGCGATTTTTTACTCCGAGCTAAATAAGCTGCCGCTGGCCAAAAGAGCGGGACTTTACTTAGAGCTGGCGTGGATTTACCGCTATTCCGGCGAAAAGGAAAAGGAAATGGACACGCTAAAGATTGCCGCTGACACCTATGAAAAATCTATTATGACGGAGCGTTATCCGCAAAACGGTATGAGCGATACTATGGCGATATATCTAGTGGGGGCAATAGCCTTCCGTATGGGCGACATCGAGCGCGCCGGCAAATTCATATCGCGTATCATTGGCGATGCCAACGTCCGCAACTACGATATACCTATGTACAAGCGGGCTAAAAATCTGTGGGAAGGTATTCGCGAGAAAATGAAGACTGAGGAGGAAAAATGATAGATTTATCAGCTAACTGGGCAGAAAAAATACAAAATGTTGATTGGTCGAAGGTAAAGGCGGCCGTAGCCGACTATGGCCCAGCACTTGAAGTAGTAAAGGGAACGTGGTCTAAGGAAACCTTAGCCGAGATTGCCGACGGCAAATTGTTTGTGCCGGATAGCGTTATAAATGATGCAATTGCCAAGCGTCTAGCTGACAGCGGCACTGATAACGTAGAGAGTGTAACGCTTACCTCCAAGGCAAACGGCAGATTAGAGATTGATGCCGCTACTAAAAGTGTAGGCAAAATAAAGCTGTCGGGCGATATTGAAGAATTTGTGCATAACGGCGATAGCTCCTATATTGTCTACCATGTACGTGAGCGCAGTCTACCCGACCACGGTTTAATGAGCTGGATTTTTTCGCGCGTGTCGCTTTCTATGGTAGAAAAAATGTTAGGACGCATTGAGTTAAGCGATGATTTGCCGCTGAAAATCGGTCATCATAATAGGATTACGCTAGACTATAGCCAGGTGTTAGCTAATTCTGATTTTGGCAAAACGACCTATCAGGGACACCGCCTGCTAGATATGATTGAGATAAAGGGCGCAGTACCGAAGGACGGCGGCATTGAGTTTCAAACGGAGCTAAATATTCCTGATGATGTACAGGCGGCGTTAAAGGCTCTAGTCAGCGATTGAGGAAGGAATGATTTTTTGAAAATACTCATCACCGTGCTGCTTACGGCGATAACCGTATTTACCGCGGCAATGCCGTCAGTATTAGCGCGGCCGAAAGAGAAAATACCGCAGATAATATATATACCGCATGACAACCGCCCGATTTCTGACAAGCAGACGGCAGAGGTTGCCGAAAAGCTCGGCTATAAAATAATTGTGCCGCCGACAGAACTCCTTGGCAATCGCACGGATTTAGGCAATCCTGAAAAGCTGTGGGAATGGCTCGAAGAAAACACCGATAAAAAGGAAACCGATGCCGCAGTAATTTCTTCCGATGCCTTGCTATATGGCAGCTTGGTAGGCTCAAGAAAGCATAACTACAGCGAAAAGACGGTGCTAGAGCGCGCCGATAGATTTAAGGACTATCACAAGGAAAATCCCAAGGTAAAGCTGTATGTGTTTGGCTCGATTATGCGCACGCCGAAAAGTGCCGAGGCATCAGGACATGAAGAGCCCGAATACTATCGCCGTTACGGCAGTGATATTTTCCGCTATACGCTCTTAAAGGATAAGGCGGAGGTTGAGGGACTTACTAAGCGCGAGCAAAAGGAAAGTGCCTTTTTAGAAAAGCTTATCCCCGAAAGGGATTTACAGGACTGGCTGGGCCGCCGCGCTAAAAATTATAATGCCAGCACGGAGTTAATACGGCTGACGAGGGCTAATACCTTTAACTATATGGTACTAGGGCGCGATGATAATGCTCCGTATTCAGCCACCCACATGGAGAGCCGTCATCTAGCGGCAAGCGGCAGTGATTTAGATAAAAGCAAGTTTCAGGCAATGGCGGGCATTGATGAAATGGGTATGCTGCTACTCACCCGCGCCGTAAATGAAATGAAAAATGAAGTCCCTTTTGTGTTTGTCCGCTATAACTGGGGACGCGGCGAATATACTGTACCGGCGTATTCTGATGAGCGTATCAGTGCCTCGATAAAATCGGCCACCGAGGCGGCAGGCGGTATGCTGGTTAAAAATCCTAAGGATGCTGATTTGGTACTCACAGTAAATACCAATCCTAACGGCAAAACCTACGAAGGGGCGGCGCGGGCTAATGACGGCGAGGAGCGCGAGGGTACAAATTATTTTGTCGATATAGTAAAGGATTATTTAGGCAAGGGCTATCCTGTAGCAATAGCCGATGTCAGCTATGCCAATGGTGCAGATAACGCGCTAATGGAAAAGCTGCGGCAGAATAATTTATTATTTAAGCTCCGCGCCTACGCTGGCTGGAATACGCCAACTAATAGCACCGGCTTTGTAATCGGGGCGGGGCTGCTCTCTAAATATATGACCGCGGCTGATAGAGAGGATTTACTTTTGACGCGTTATCTTGATGACTGGGCATATCAGGCGAACGTTCGCAACACTATGGCAAGACAATTAACGTGGCTGCGCGGCGAGGGCGTTTACGGCAGTCTTGACGACAAGCGCGAGGCAGTAGAAAAGCGTTCCTCAATGCTAATGGCGCGGTTTTTGAAGGCAAACTTCCCGAAAATGAAAACGCTTGAAGATGTTGAGTTAAAATATCCGTGGAACAGACTGTTTGAGGCGGACGTTATTCATCATGAGCATGAAGAAATAAATTATTTTAAGAGAAAATAAAAAAACGCTGATAGTTTTTACTATCAGCGTTTTTTTGTATGGGCAATGTATTAAATATCGTAGAAATTTACCAGCTTGGCATCAAATATTCCTTCAATAGCCTTGATAACATCAAGCAGAGCGGCCGGAATATCATTATCGACCGTCAGCACCATGAGGTTAGTTCCCTCAACATCAGTTTTGCCGACCTGCATAGCAGAAATATTTATGCCGTTGCCGCCGAGCAGTGTACCGATATTGCCGATAACACCGGGGCGGTTGATGTGGGGGCAAAGTAAAATTCTAGCGTGGGGGTCGACATCTACGCGGAATTTATTAATGCGGACAATACGGCCGACTGTACCAAAGAGTGTTCCCTGTACAGTAAGCTCCTTGCCGTTTACTTTTGCCTTTACCGTGATAAGGTTAGCAAAGTCGGTAGCACTGGCATCCTTTAGCTCGGTTACCTTTATGCCGCGTTCCTTGGCAAGGCTCGGTGCATTTACATAGTTTACTTCGTTTTCCATAATGGGGTTTAATAGGCCCTTGATTACAGCGGTGGTGAGCAGTCCCGTATTAACGCTGGTAATCTCGCCATTATAGCTTACCTCGACTTCTTCGATTGGGCCGTCAGCTAAGCCAACTAATGTACCGCCTAACCTTTCAGCTAATGTGAGATAAGGAGAAATTACTTTCATAACCTGCGGCGAAACGGGAGCCATATTGACGGCGGTAGTAACCGGCTCGCCTTTTAGTGCAGCTAAGATGCCTTTAGAAACATCAAGCGATACGCCGATTTGTGCCTCGACAGTTGAGGCGCCGAGATGCGGCGTAAGCACAATATTGGGTACGCCGACTAACGGATGGTCTTTGCCGATAGGCTCGCTCGTAAATACATCGATAGCAGCTCCGGCGACCAAGCCTTCAGTTACGGCTTTAGCTAAATCTTCCTCAACGATAATGCCGCCGCGGGCGCAGTTTACTAGACGCACACCCTTTTTCATGCGTTTCATCTCGTTATAGCTAATCATGCCTTTAGTATCAGGCGTTAGCGGCATATGCACGGTAATAAAATCTGATTTAGTGATAACATCGTCTAGTGTGCCGATAGTTACGCCTAAGGATTTTGCTCGCTCTTCATTGATATAGGGGTCATAGGCAATGACATTCATATCAAAAGCCATAGCGCGTTTAGCTACGCCCGAGCCAATGCGTCCCATGCCGATAACGCCTAGTGTTTTATTTCTAAGCTCGACACCGACATATTTTTTGCGGTTCCACTCGCCCTGCTGCATGGTTTCGTTAGCGATTGGAATATTGCGCGCCATAGAAAGCATCATTGCCATAGTATGCTCGGTAGCAGCAATAGTATTGCCGCCGGGAGAATTAATAACGATAATGCCTTTAGCAGTAGCAGCCGGTATATCAATATTATCGACACCGACACCAGCACGGCCGATAATTTTTAGCTTGTTGGCGCGCTCGATAACCTCTTTAGTTACTTTTGATGCCGAGCGCACCATTAAAGCGTCATAATCGCCAATAATATTTAATAGCTCCTCCGCGCTAAGCTTGTCACGGACATCAACCTCGAACTCAGCCTTTAAAAGCTCAATACCCTTTGGCGAAATACCGTCTGCTGCTAAAACCTTCATGCAAATCTCTCCTCTAAAATTTTAAATACATATAAAAAACTCCGTCCCAAATTGGGACGGAGCTAAATCCGCGGTGCCACCCAAGTGATATAAAAATATATCTCTCATCTAAGCTGTAGCGGGCTAACCCGTTCGGCTCATCGCCGACCGCTCCGAGGTGGAACACCTGCCGCCCTGCTGGCTTGCACCAAACGCCAGCTCTCTACTAAGGCTTTGCACGGCTTAATTCTCATCATCGCGTTGAACTTTATAAACGTATTATAGACTCTCCATTTCATATCGTCAAGTGTATACTCTCAAAAAACAATATTTATTTTTTTGCTTGCTTTTAATTAATTTACGCGCTAAAATATTAAACGACACTAATTATCCACCATGAGTGGACTTTTGATTGGGGAGGTAGCCAGCGTGGAAGCAAATCGTATTTATAATTTTAATCCCGGCCCTTGCACTTTGCCACTAGAGGTGCTAAAGGAGGTTCAGCAGGAATTTCTAAATTTTAATAACAGCGGCGAATCAATTGTAGAGATAAGCCATCGCGCCAAACAGTATGACGAGGTTCATCAGGCGGCCAAGGCCGATATTAAAGAGCTAATGGGTCTAGGCGATGACTACGAGGTTTTATTTATGACAGGCGGCGGCAGCACACAGTTTGCCTTAGTGCCGCTAAATTTTGCCACTAAAGAGAAAAAAGGCAGCTACGTTTTATCGGGAAGCTTTGCCACGAAAGCCTATAAAGAAGCAGAGCTTTTAGGCGTAGGCGAGATTGCCGCATCGAGTAAGGACGTAGATTTTCGCCATATCCCGACACAGGGAGAAATAAAATTAAATCCCAATGCCGCTTATTTACATCTTTGCTATAATAACACCATTTATGGCACGGAGTATCACTATATCCCCGAAACGGGCAATGTTCCCTTGATTGCCGATATGTCGAGCGATATTTTATCGCGTCCGTTAGAATTTAGTAAATTCAGCCTTATATATGCCGGCGTGCAGAAAAATTTAGGCCCGGCTGGTGCAGTAGTGGTTATTGCTAAAAAGAGCTTTATCGAAAATAGTCCCGAAACGCTCCCCACTATGTTTAGATACAGCACGCATTTAAAGAAAGATTCGCTGTATAATACGCCGCCGGCTTTCTGCATTTACATGGTGGGCAAGGTCGCTAAATGGATAAAAGCTAACGGCGGTCTTAGCGGCATGGCAGAGCGCAATCAAAAGAAATCGCAGCTTTTGTATGATGCTATTGATAACTCTAATGGCTTCTATAAGGGTCACGCTGATAAAGACAGCCGCTCCTTTATGAATGTCACCTTTAGACTGCCGAGCGAGGAGCTAGAGAAAAAATTCGTAGCCGAGGCATTAGAAAATGGCTTAGGCGGTGTAAAGGGACATCGCAGCGTAGGCGGTATGCGCGCCTCGATTTACAACGCTATGCCGTATGAGGGCGTAGCTAAATTAGTTGACTTTATGGAAAAATTCCGCAAAGCTAATGGCTGATTGAAATAAATTTATAAATAAAAAGCAGCAGACAAATATTTGTCCGCTGCTTTTTATTTATCTAGGGTTAATAGCTCAAATTTATTTTTGTGGTAATTTATTAGTTCATCGCGGCGGAGCTTGCTTAAAACTGCCGACAAGGCACTGCGCTCAACGCCTAAAAAATCAGCTAATTCCTGACGATTATAATTAATTACAACATTTGAGCTTTGCTGTACTTTGGACTCTTTAAATAGATAGGCAAGGATTTTTTCTCTAGTGGTGCGCTGAGATATGATTTCAATTTTTTGATTTAGGCTGATGTTCTTGCTGGCAATTATCCTTAGCAATCGGCTGATAGCCTGCTGATGAAAGTTGCAGGCATTAGAGCAGGTAGTAATAAGCCTGTTGCAATCAAGCTTTAAAATAACGCTGTCTAGTGAAGCAATCGCGCTCATCGGCATTTTTTCTGTGCCGGAGCAGGCAAATGCCTCACCAAACATTTGTGTCGGCTCAATAACGGCAATTATATTGCGGTTGCCGAAAAAATCATCCTTTACAATCTGTACTCTGCCACTGATTACCAGTCGGATAAAATTTGCCGTATCGCCCTCGCGAAAAATATATTCATTTTTGGCAAAGGCTTTTATACTCGCTGCCAAGCAATTTAGCATAGCGGTCAAGGCGGCATCGGTAGTTCCAGCGAACAAGGGCGACTTTTTTATAAGGCTTAAATATTTTTGCATGATGTTTTCCTTTGGTTGGATTTACAACATATTTTTTACTAAAATTATAATATCCTAGGCTCAAGAGGTCAAAAAATATAACATCAAAGGAGAGATACGAATGTTTTGTTTTCAGTGTGAGCAAACGGCAAACTGCACTGCCTGCACCATTAGCGGTGTATGCGGCAAAAAGGCAGATACTGCCGCTAAACAGGATGAGCTTACGGGCGCACTTATTGCGCTGGCACAAAAAAGCTCGTTAGCTAACGATAAAGAGCTGGCAAAATTAATAATCGAAGGCTTATTTACGACCGTTACCAACGTAAATTTCAACAATGAAACTATTGATAAGGTTATAGAGCGCGTACATAAGGCAAATGGCGTACAAAATAGCCTGGCTGATTATGATATGCAAAAGATTTGGAGTGCTGACGAGGATACTCGCTCCTTAAAATCTATTATTTTATTTGGTATTCGCGGCATGGCGGCATACGCTTATCATGCCGAGGTTTTAGGCTACAGCGACAGTGAAGTAAATAGCTTTTTTATCAAGGCTTTAAAGGTACTAGGCGAGGAGCACACGTTAGAAGAATTATTAGCGGTTTCCCTAGAGGTTGGCGCAGTAAATCTAAAATGTATGGAAATGCTAGATACCGCCAATACTAAGACCTTTGGCACGCCTAGTCCCGTTACTGTACCGCTGACCATAGAAAAAGGCCCGTTTATTGTAATTACGGGCCATGACCTGTACGATTTAAAGCAGCTCTTAGAGCAGACCGCGGGCAAGGGCATAAATATTTATACGCATGGCGAGATGCTCCCTGCGCACGCTTATCCAGAGCTAAAGCGTTATCCGCATTTAAAGGGAAACTTTGGCACGGCATGGCAAAATCAGCAAAAGGAGTTTGCTAACCTGCCCGCACCGATTTTATTTACTACTAACTGTCTGATGCCGCCTAAACCAAGCTATGCCGATAGAGTTTTTACTACCGAGCTAGTGTCTTATCCTGAGATTATCCATATTGGCGAGGATAAAGACTTTACGCCAGTTATAAATAAAGCCTTAGAGCTTGGCGGCTATAGCGAGGATAAAAAGCTTACGGGCATAAATGGCGGCAGCGAGGTTACAACCGGCTTTGGTCACGGCGCACTTTTAGGTGCGGCTGATGATATAATCGCGGCGGTAAAGAGCGGCAAAATCCGTCATTTCTTCCTCGTGGGCGGCTGTGACGGAGCGCGGGTCGGCAGAAACTACTATACGGAGCTAGTAAAAAATACACCGGCTGACACCATAGTTATGACGCTGGCCTGCGGCAAATATCGCTTTAACGATTTAGACTTAGGGAAAGTTGCCGGTCTGCCGCGGCTAATCGACATCGGTCAGTGTAACGATGCCTATAGCGCAATCAAGGTTGCTGGCGCGTTAGCTGCTGCCTTCGATTGTTCAGTAAATGAGCTGCCGCTTTCATTGATACTTTCATGGTACGAGCAAAAGGCGGTCTGCATACTGCTGACGCTCTTACACCTCGGCATAAAAAATATTAAGCTTGGACCAACGCTGCCCGCTTTTATCTCGCCTAACGTTTTAAAAATATTGGTGGATAATTATAATATCGGGAGAGTTACTACTCCTGACAAGGATTTAGCAGAAATTCTCGGCTAATAAATATATCTTCAGGGCGTGATGCTATAGGTGTCGCGCCCTTCTTTTTTGGCGCGGTACAGCATTTTGTCCGCTCGTGAGTATATGTCGGCGAATTTTTCATCGCGCAGGACGATAACGCCGCCGATACTTATGGAAATATTAGGTGCGTTCTTATTATCGGGGGCGGGAATATGAATAGTGCGGGCAGCTTGATTTAGCCGTTTGCAGAACTCATAGAGAAAGCTATAGCTAGGAACTCGTCTTAGGTAAATGCAAAATTCATCACCGCCGAGCCTGCCTAAAATATCGCTTTCGCGAATGGAGCATTTTAATTTTAATGCCAGCCGCCTTAAAACCTCGTCACCAGCCTGGTGTCCGTAGGTATCATTGACCGTTTTAAAATGGTCAACGTCTAGCATGACGAAGGCACTGTGAGTGTTGTTGTCGCGAGTTTTTAGCTCGTTGGCAATCAAGGTCTTTATAGTTTCGGAGTTATAAATCATCGTCAAACCGTCGCGCTCCGCTCTTGAGCGCAGCTTTTCTTCGGCGATAATATCGCTCGTTATATCGGTAAGTATGCCGATATGATAGCCGGACTGGCTGTCTTTATCGGCAAAATTATTGTAGCAGACGTTAAATATGCCGCGTACACCTTCGACATTTATCTCTAAACGCTCAAGTCCGTCAGTGTGAATTATTTTATCGATATAGCCTAGACCGCAGCGCATAGTTTTATCCTTGGTATGCTCGATAACCTGCGATGCCTGCGTTATTCTTTTCGGTATGCCGAGAATGGAGGCAAAGGGTGCGGATAAGGTAAGCTCATCGCTTTTTTCATCATATTCAAATATATACATACCCGATGCACCGAGTATCCAGTAGTAGCGTTCCTGCTTTTGCATTATGTTGATGCGCATATAAAATAGCTGGGCAATGGCGCACAGCATAATTACTAGCGTCACAAATAGCGCACCGAGCAAGAGCCCTGAAGATATTGCAATTGGTTCAGTCATAATAGCACCATAAAATCGATTTAAAACAATAAATAAAAAATATTAACAATTATTATTATATCATTATACCTTAATTTTGTTGATGGGAAAATAGTCCCATAAATAAATTATAAAAAATTCATGATTTTCATTTAAAAATACTCCTTTGCTTATTCAGTAGCGTATGCTATAATACTAGCGTTAGTGAGAGAAATATATTATAGATAGGGGACTTTTAGTGCATATACGGCATACCAAATTACTAAATATAGTTAATAGCAAGCATCGTGTAGCCGTAACGGAGCTGTCGCATGAATTAGATGTATCCGAGGTTACCATTAGAAAAGATTTGAATTTTTTAGAGCGCAAGGGGTTACTTAGGCGCGAGCATGGTTACGCTGCCTTGACCTCTAGCGACGATATAGCCAATCATTTATCCTTTAATTATGAGGCAAAAAGCCTTATTGCCAAGCGGGCGGCAGCTAGCGTTCATAACGGCGAAACGGTAATGATAGAGTCAGGCGGCTGCTGCGCATTGCTCGCCGAGGAGCTAGCAACTAATCGCCGCGATGTAACGATTATAACTAACTCTGCCTTTATCGCCGATTATATTCGCAAGCAGCCTAATGCCCATGTAGTACTTTTAGGCGGTGCTTATCAAAATGAAGCTCAGGTTATGGTCGGCCCTATGGTGCGTTCCTGCGCTAAGGATTTCTACGTCCATAAATGCTTTGTCGGTACTGACGGCTTGAATGAAAATGGATTTATGAGCAATGACCTTATGCGCGCCGAGGCAGCACGGGCCATGGCAGACAGTGCCGATAATGTAATTATCCTAACGGAGTCGGCAAAATTTAAAACAACCGGCGTTGTGCCATTATTTAGCTTTAAACGTGTTCATTCAGTTTATACTGATGATAAGGCTGCTTCAGAAACGCTGACGATGCTCGGCAACAAAGGTATTCGCGTTCATCCGATAAGCGAGGAATAAAAAAAGACTAGCTTTTTAGCTAGTCTTTTTTGTCAGGGATTATATTCGGTAATAGTTAGCTCCGGATGTTCATTTAAGTCAATGATTTCATCAGGAGAAATATTTATTATAGGGTGGGCGGCAAAATCATTGGGATAAGCGGCAATAGTTCCCTTTTCGCCGTTGGATAAAGTAACGCTTGAGCCTAAAAATGCGTCTTTTATATGGGTTAGGACTGGAACACAGACGTTAGGGTCGAGCGAGCTAAACATATTGCTCGTCAACTCGGCAATAGCATTAAATGGTGTTTTCTTTACATAGCCTTGGCGTTCGGTAGTTATATTATCGTAAATGTCGGCAATCATAACAATGCGTGCGTACTCGTGGATATTTTCGCCGCCGCAGGCAAACGGAAAGCCTGAGCCGTCCATGCGCTCGTGATGCTGCAAGGCGGTGAGCTTTACGCCGTCAGACAATTCGCTGACACTGTTTAGAATATGGTTGCCGTCAACAGTGTGTGCTATGTATTTTTCATAGTCATCACCCTCTAGGCTCTCAACATTTTTTTCTAGCAGCCGCTCATCAAATTTTACCTTGCCGATATCGTGCAGGAAACCGGCTAAAATTATATCCTTGGTTTTATCATGGTCAAAATTCATCCATTTAGCGATAACGCCTGATAAAATTGACACGCGCAGCGAGTGATTGTAAACATCGCTGGCTAAATGATTTAGCTCGTAGAGATAATCTATTGCGCCGCTAGCCTTGGTTAATGGCGTAATAGCCTCGTCAACAATTTTTTCTGTCTGCTTGAGTGGCAGATTGTTTGATTTGCCCGTTTCATCAAATACGGAGCGAGCCTCCTGCAAAACGCTGTCATATTCCTTTATAAACGCATTGCCGCGATTAAAAACGGTAGAAACCATTTGATAATTCTGGCTTAGCTCATACTCGTCCTTGATGTAGACAACCGGAATATTTAAAAATCCTAGACGAGTTATGTGGGCTTTAGTCAGCAGTGTATTTTCTGATAAAACTACAACCATATCATTATTAGTTATAGTGCGGGCAAGTATCATGCCGGGACGCAAATCCTCAGTGGAAATCGCGCGCAAGGTAAATCCCTCCTTGAAAAACAGAATGGTAATCAGCTACATTTTTTATCTTAGTTTTATTCTAGCTTTATGGCAAAAATCCCTTTTTAATAAATTATATTGCCAAGTTTTTTTCAAAAGTTATAAATAATTTAGAAAAATACAAAACAGCAATAAATGCATGATTTGTCAAGTCTTGCATACAATATTTTTTTATGCTATTATACATATCAAAGAAGGACAAGCCTGGGATGTGCGCGGGCTTTAATTATGTCTAACCTACATTTCTAATAGGGAGCCTGATTTGATTTTGATGGCAGTGCGCCTCGGCGAATACTAAAGTCAGACTTAGGGCACCCACCTGCTTTCAGCAGGTTTAGGCATATAAAGCGAACGGCATTTTGGACTCCTGCTTTGAAGAGGGATTGCTGATTTTAATTTTGGCAGTCCCTTTTCGCGTACTTAGGATAATTTTTTAGTGGCGGCGCAGGGAAAAGCTTACCTCGTCAATGCGGGTTACTTTAGGTGCATTAGGGCTATCGACTACCTCGATATTATCGAGCATTCCTATCACCTGCTCGCGGATATTATCAAGATACTCGCGGCGCAATTTTGCCTGCTCTTTTAGCTCGCTTTCTGCAAGTCCTGTAGTCCTTTTCTTTCTGGCCAGCTCATTTATGCGGGCAATCATTTCTTTAGTAATCATATTTATTTACCTCACAATCTTAATGCAAATTTTTGCAGCGAATATATTATAAACGTTTGATAAAAAAATGTATAGGAGGAAATTATGCTGCACACAGCTTTAACCATAGCCGGCAGTGACTCTAGCGGCGGTGCCGGTATTCAGGCAGATTTAAAAACTATGCTATCTAATGGTGTCTATGGAATGTCGGCGATAACCGCGCTGACCGCGCAAAATACTATGGGCGTAACCGCCGTTGAAGAGGCATCACCAAGCTTTTTGAAACAAGAAATTGATGCCGTATTTGCTGATATTTACCCTGAGGCGGTAAAGGTCGGCATGGTATCATCAGTGTCGCTGATAGAGGTCATCGTAGATAGACTTAAAACACACAAGGCTAAAAATATCGTAGTAGACCCGGTAATGGTGGCTACAAGCGGCGCGGCACTTATTGCTAGCGATGCCAAGTCAGCACTTGGCGAGCTGATAAAAATTGCCGATGTAGTAACACCGAATTTAGCCGAGCTAATGGAGCTATCAGGCAAAAAAATAGCTACGAAAGATGATTTTATTGCCGCTAGTCATATAGTATTTGATAAATACGGCGCGGCAGTTTTAGCCAAAGGCGGACATTTTGGCGATGATGCCAGCGACTTATTAGTAAGCGATAAGGGCGAAGAATGGTTTAATGCCGCTAGAATAGATAATCCTAACACGCACGGCACTGGCTGCACGCTCTCAAGTGCCATTGCCGCCAACCTTGCCAAGGGCTATAAGCTGCCGGCAGCAATCGCCCGCGCTAAGGATTATTTGACAGGAGCTATCGCTGCTAAAATAAATCTAGGCAAGGGACGAGGCCCGCTAAATCATGGCTTCCATTTGAGTGGCAAATTCTTTTTTTGAATGTTATAATTAAAAGACTAGCAATGCTAGTCTTTTATTGTGTCTATAGTAGGGAAAGAGTTGTAAATGAAATTTAAAAAGCTAAATAAAATTTTAGTATTAATGCTAGCTGGCTGCCTATTTTCTATGGAAAATGGCGAGGCTAGCACCATAGCAGTAAATAATGATGTAAAAAAAGTAAGTTTGACCCATGAAGTTTCGCCAAGTATAAATAGCAATGTCTATATAAATAATGTGCGGCTAAGCTGGGACTTAGTGCCGAGTGCGGTGCGTTATCGCGTAGTGATTTTAAAGGATGCTGAGGATACGGCTGAAAACAAAGTATTAGAGCTAGACCAGATTTTTACCAACGGTGTAGATATAAATCTTAGCCACTATGGCAAAGCAGCTAACAATTTTTACTATAAGGTCGCCGCGCTGAACTATGACGGCAATATGCTAGGCGTTTACTCTAAGCCGCGTCCAATAGTTGACGGCGAATTAAATCCCACTGCGCCTAAGCCGACTACCGAATTTAATAAAATGGACTATACGCCCGTTTATCCTGTTTACTCGTGGATACCTATGGCAGGCGATAAATATCACGAGGTAGAGGTCTATCGTCAGCGCGAGCTTACCGATACGCTGGTACATTCATTAAGAGCCGGCGAGTATGATATTTATGAGGAAGGCGGCTTTACCTACCCTGGCACCTACTATTGGCGCGTCCGCGGCATAACAGCTAGCGGCATACCTACTAGCGATTGGTCAGAAAATAGTTATTTTACCGTCACCGACAGCGCGCCGATTGCGGCTTTAGGCGACAGCATAACGCACGGCGGCGGAGCAATGTCAGTACCGCCGGGGCAAATCCTTTACAACTGGGAAACATATAGCCAAGTGCCGGTAAAAAATATTGGCTACAGCGGCAACACCACCGAAGCAATGCTTGAACGCTTTGAGCGCGATGTGCTGCCCTTTAAACCGCGGGTGTTGGTAATCATGGGCGGCGTAAATGACTACCGCGGCGCAACTATCGGCTGGCAGACAGTCGAACATTTAGCCGCTATTCGCGATAAATGCAATGCCTACGGCATAATCCCTGTATTTGCCACCGTTACGCCGATAAATCCTCATTTAATGGTAAAACGAGCCTTTATTGAAGCACCGCCTAGCGATTGGCGAATGCATCAGGAGTTTATCAATGCTTGGATTATGCGCCAAAAATATGCCGTCAATGTATCATCAATGTTGACCGATGAACTAGGACAGCTAAGAAATGCTTACACCACTGACGGCTTGCATCCTGATTATTTTGGTAAAAAATATATCGGCGAGCAAATAGGAATGTTTTTAGCTAATCATTTTCCTTGGATAACCAGTACGCTTGCTAAAAAATATTAACAAAAATTCCACTAGCCTAGGCTAGTGGAATTTTTTTACTCTCTATTAATGGCAGTAATTTTATATTCGCTATCCTTGAGTGCGGCATAAATTTCATCATCAGCCACCTCGCGCGTCATTTTTAGTTCAGCGCGGTTATGATGTAAATTTACCTCGGAAACAGCTCCCTCAATATCATCTAACAGCATTTCTACGCGTGCCTTGCAATGACCGCAGGTCATGCCCTCGATATTTATTATCTTAGTGCCGATAATTTTGCCGTTAAGCTTTTTCTTAGGCGGCAATTCTGGTGCAGCTCCGCCGCAGCAACTGCTTTCGCCGCGCCAATGCTTAATAACGCCCTTTAAAGCAAAAAATAAACAAATAGCAACGATAATGCCGACAATGACAGTAGCCATAACTATTCCTCCTTAAATAATAATGATAATTACACTCATAGTTATAAACGCTATATAGAAATCTGTCAAGATTGTAAAATTAGCTCCATGCAACAGGATTTTTTTATTGTTGTGGCGAAATAAAACGAAAAAATATGACTGGAGGAATTAACCATGAAATATGAATTTACTAAGGACTATCTTACAGGCATAGAGGCAATAGATAAAGAACACGCCCACCTGTTTGAACTGGCTAATAAAACCTATGATTTAGTGCAAAATCAGCTGATTACTGATAAATATGATAAAATAATTCATCTGCTAGAGGAATTGCGCGACTATACTAAAACGCATTTTAAGCACGAAGAAGAATATATGGAAAAAATGTCCTATAAGCATATATGGAGCGAACGCCACCAGCATCTGACCTTTATCAAAAAGCTGGACGACATAGATTTAGCAGCATTAGATGACAGCCAGCAAGAGCATATCGAGGAGATTTTAGACTTCCTCGCTAAATGGCTGCAAGGACATATAAAGGGCGCAGATAGAAAAATCGGCATCGCCGCTGGGACTATTAAGGGATAATATGTATATAAAAACACCAACAGTTGATATTTTGCCAAGCTGTTGGTGTTTTTGTAGTTTTAATAGCAAATATCTAGTCTTTCAATTTTGAAAATAACAGGTCTAGTGCCGTCATTGCAGCAAGCAATCATAATTCTGTCATCATTTGTCCAGCCATGCATAATAGCTCCGCCTTGAAGTGCCGAATAAATATATCTGCTGATTGCATCCCATGCCTCTGAACAGAAAGGAACGCCGTCAGTTCCACAGTGCATTGTGCCGGGGGAATTTAATACGTTTTCATCGGGTTTTCCACTTTTTATAAGTGTTCCTGCTCCCATATGCCAATAATCATCACACTCGTCATTGCGATAAAATATAAATTCATCGCCAACATTATAGCAAGGGCATTTACCACTATCAGGGATAGCACAATATTGCGCTTGCAATTCAGGAAATAATTTTTTGTCTAAAACGGTGACCTTTGCTCTATATTCCACATTATAGCCCTCCCTTGGCTTTTCAATTATTTGATAACTACACAATAAAATTATATATTAAACTTCACGGAAAAACAATTTGACAAATTAATTATAAAAAAATTAATTGTTATTGGCACTTTTGCGTTGTATAGTTAATATTAGCTTGACGCGATTAATTAAATAGTATATCATACTGAATGAATATAATTTAATTAAACATATTTGTATAGTATGAAAAGAGAGCTAGTTATGGGAAATAAAAAAATTCCACTGCATAGGCTGCCAGATGAAATTATGGCGTATGTTTTAAATACTTTGCAAAAAATTTCTTTTGGCGAGGTAGTGCTGGTGGCTCAAGACGGTATACTGGTGCAAATCGAGTGGAGCGAAAAGGTTCGCGCTGATGATATAATAAGCTCTAAGGGCATAGGTGCAGCCGAAAATAGCTGGGATAGTGTCAAGCTGGACTATGTGGCGGAGCATATCCGCCGCGAATTTAGCCCGCTGAATTTTGGCAAGCTGGTCATTGTGATAAAACGGGGCGCGGTGGTGCAGATTGAGCGCACGGAAAGGCAGCGTTTCACCGGTTTATATGGCGAAGGTATTTAGGTTTAGTTAGGAGAGTGTATTATGAAAATTATTGAGCCTAGTGAGTGGAAGGGCGAGTTAGCTACATTTTATAAGGCAGCTGATGAGTATTATGCTGGCAATTTGCCGCGCGGCACTTATAAGGGAATAAGCGGCAAGTTTGGCAGCTATGCCCAAAAAGGCGAGGGAGTATCAATGATTAGACTTAGAATGCCGGCAGGTCGTGTAACGCGTCCTAAATTAAAATTTATTGCTGACTCTATTCGTAAATATAAGGTAGATTTTGTTCATTTTACTACCTGCCAAGCGGTGCAGCTGCACAATTTAAATCTTGATGCTGTTAAGGGCATTATGGCAGGTACGCTTGATGCTGGCATAGTGACTTTAGGCGGCGGCGGCGATTTTCCTAGAAACACTACTTGCTCGCCGCTAGCTGGTTTAGATAAGGATGAGTATTTTAATGTTTTGCCGTATGCTGAGATTGCCGGCAAATATGCGCTGAATTTTATCAATGCGGAAAAGTTGCCGCGAAAATATAAAATCGGTTTTTCTAGCTCGCCGAAAAATATCAGTCATGCGACCTTCCGCGATTTAGGCTTTGCTGCCAATGCTGACAGTACTTTTGATGTTTATAGTGCCGGCGGTATCGGCCCTAACCCTAGGTTTGGTACACTGGTTGGCTCGCACGTTCCTGCCAATGAAATTCTTTATTATATAAAGGCAATGTGGCTGGTGTTTACGCGCTACGGCAATTATGAAAATCGCGCTAAGGCTCGCAGCCGCTATATGGTAGAGGCTGTCGGCGGCAGTGAAAAGTATAAGGAGATTTTTGCTGAGAAGCTAAAGACAGTTTATGCAACTGAGGACTTACGCTTTACGGTTAAGGAAGAGCCGATTAAAAAACGGGGAACTGGTACTATTGAGCATCCGCGGGTAATTGAGCAAAAGCAGACGGGATTATATGCTGTAGTTTGGCATCCTATGGGCGGCAATCCTGATGTTACGACCTTTTTAAATGTATTAGATGAGCTGCTATTAGTTAAGGACGGCGAGTTAAGATTAGCTCCTGATGAAACGGCTTACATTGTAAATCTTACCGCAACGCAGGCTAAAAAGTTTATTAAGCTCACGGCAAATGATACGGCAGCAACGGAGTTTGAGTATTCTACTGCCTGCATAGGGGCAACTATCTGTCAGCAGGGATTAAGAGATGCCAAGGGCTTGTTAGCTAAAGCTATTGCGAAGGTACGGGAGGCAAATATTCCTGACCATGCACTGCCGGCGGTGCATATTACTGGCTGTCCGTCATCTTGTGCTACGCCGCAGGTCGCAGGATTAGGATTGCGCGGCGCAGCACGCGAGCGGCAAAGTGCCTTTATTTTGACGGTTGGCGGCGACAGCACGCAGGGCAAGGAAAAATTCGGTCGCGAGATTGGCGTATTGTTTGAAAAGGATATACCGGACTTTTTAGTAAAGCTAGGGCAGACGGTAGCTGCCAGCAATTTAAGCTATCGCGAGTGGCTATTGAAAAATCCTAGCGGCGTAGACGAGGTAGCTAAAGACTATCTATAATTTTTGCCAGTTAGGAGAGAAAAAATATGCAGGATTTAATTTCGCCCGCTATAAATGATATAACTAAGTCTATTCTTGATGATTACGACAACAACCGCCATATTGATAAGCTGAATGTTTTCAATCAGCCCGATAGCAAGGTTATAAAGGAGCTTATTGATGAGCTTATCCGCGTAGCCTATCCTGGCTTTAGCAAGGATAAAAATTACCGTATCTATGATATACGGAATAATATTTCCATGGTAATTGAGGATATTGCTTTTAGACTTAATAAGCAAATATCTATTGCTCTGCGCTATGGCAAGAATTTAGATGATGACAGACTAAATGAAACCAAGGAACAGGCACAGCAGATAACGCTGAAATTTTTGGAGAGTATTCCTAAAATTCGTGAGTATTTGGCAACCGATGTTGAGGCAGTATTTGACGGCGACCCAGCCGCTGAAAGTGCTGACGAGATAATTTTTGCCTATCCTGGGTTATATGCTATTACTATTTTTAGATATGCCCACGTCCTTTATAAATTGAATGTGCCGGTTATTCCGCGCATTATGACGGAGTTAGCACATAGCAAGACCGGTATTGATATAAATCCTGGGGCAACGATTGGTAAATATTTTATGATTGACCACGGCACGGGCATAGTTATCGGCGAAACAACGGAGATTGGCGAGCATGTCAAGGTTTATCAGGGCGTAACTTTAGGCGCGCTATCGACCTCAGGCGGCAGAAAACTATTTAACAGTAAGCGTCACCCGACTATCGAGGATAATGTTACTATTTATTCGGGCGCATCTATTCTAGGCGGCGAAACGGTTATCGGTAAAAATGCGGTTATCGGCGGCAATGTATTTTTAACTAAATCGGTTGCGCCTAACACCAAGGTCAGTGTCAAAAATCAGGAGCTGCGCTATAATCAGGGCAAACGCGAGCTGCAAGAGGTGGAAAGCGAAACTGATGCAGCGTGGTTTTATGTGATATGAAAAATCCTCTGCACTATCAGCTATCGGAGTATGATTGTGGCCCGACAACCATGCTGAATGCTATAAATTATTTATTTGAGCGCGAGGAGATACCGCCGGAAATTATTAGAAACATTATGCTTTATAGCTTAGACTGCTATAATTCGGAGGGAACACCCTGCAAGGCGGGGACTTCGCGCATGGCGATGATGTTTTTATCTAACTGGCTTGACGGCTATGGCAAGGCTACGAAGCTGCCGCTTTCTAGCCAATATCTTAGCGGCAAGTCGGTGTATATCGGTCAGGAAAGCCGCATAAATGATGCACTTTGCCGCGGCGGCGCAGTGGTGGTGCGATTGTTTTATGATGTAGAACATTATGCGCTGCTTACGGGCATTGACGGCGATAAAATAAAAATGTTTGACCCGTGGTTTGTAAATGAAAGCTCGGACGAATTTTTAGGCACGGGAGTAAGCGTAACGCTTAAAAAGCCTAAGGAATATAACCGTTTAGTTCCCATGGAGCTATTTAATAATGAAAAATATGAGCTGTATTCGCTCGGTCCTAATAGTGACCGCGAGGCAGTGCTGCTCTTTAACGGTGCAACCATTAAGACCGCAGCCAACACTATAGAGTATTTTATTTAAATAAAAAATGGACACGCTGTAAATTTACAGGCGTGTCCATTTGCAGTTGCTACTAGCAATAAGCTATGTTATAATTTTTAAGCCACCGTAAACGGCAGGCGGTTTGTTTGTTAGCGAACTTCGCTAGATTGGATTTCACAGCTATTATATAGCTGCCATGAAAGCGAGGTGATATTATGAACGATACAATTGTGATTTTAACAATTATATTGCTTATGATGATTGTTGCTAAAAAATAACCGCCCATTGTTTCCCGACTTGTGCGGTTACTTATCAATTAACCAACCATCTAGCGAGGTAAACAAACCGTCAGCCAGTGGCTTTCTCCATGCTCATTATAATAAAAAATCAGCTCGAAAGCAATTGAATTTTGCTATTGCACAGTGGAGAGTAAAATGGATAGTCTTACTTGGGTGATTTTTGATATTTTAGGCACTATTGCCTTTGCGGTGTCGGGGGCAATGGTCGGTATCGGGCGCAAAATGGATATATTCGGTATAACTGTTTTAGCATTGGCTACGGCGGTGGGCGGCGGCATGGTGCGTGATTTATTAGTCGGCATAACGCCGCCGGCGGCTCTTTGCAATGTCCGTGATTTTTTGCTGGCGATTGTTATTGCGCTGTTGGTATCTTTTCTTTATGCACATTACAGCTTGTCAGCAGCTAGTAAGAAAACAATATTGCGCGTATATAATTTATTCGATACTATTGGGCTGGGCGCGTTTACCGTTACGGGAATGATTACAGGATTTAGCTATAATAGCGGCGAAACTTACATTCTCCCCGTACTT
>SAMEA104315428__coassemble_768_pt1 | contig 63957 bp, 56 predicted proteins | sample SAMEA104315428__metabat2_low_PE_031 | metagenome-assembled genome bin SAMEA104315428 (sample SAMEA104315428) | gut metagenome | biome: Monkey gut; feature: monkey-associated habitat; material: faeces | place: China | collected 2013 | reverse complement strand
ATGGAAATTTTTATATAATTTTTAAAATTTTTTGCGTTAAAAAATCTCCTAAACAAAATGTCTAGGAGATTTTTAATTTACTTATTGTAATGCGTTACGTTAAATTTTGGCTCAGGATTATCAGGTATTACTTCAGGAATTTCTTCCTTTCCTTTATCGATAGCTGTTTCACCATTTTCTGCCGTTTCCTTAGCTACTGCCTCATTATGAGCCTGCTCCGTTAAGGTTGTCGGCGGAATAAAAGCATCATCACCGTCTTTAGGCTGATTGTCATCCTTATGGCTATCGTCTTTTTTCGTATCGCTGTCATCGCTAAGCTTGCCTTTAGTAACTAATTCTTCTAGCTCGCTAGCGGTGAGCGTTTCTCGCTCCATTAGTGCCTGTGCGATTAGTTCTAGCTTATCGCGATTTTCAGTGAGTATCACGCGGCAAGCATCATAAGCATCTTCTAGGTATTTGCGAACCTCTTTATCAATCTCGCTGGCCACCTCTTCGGAGTAGTTGCGCTCATGGTTAAAGTCGCGACCTAAAAAGACCTGATGATTTTGATTTTCGCCATAGGCAACTGGACCAAGGCTCTTACTCATACCGTACTGCATAACCATGCCGCGTGCCATACGCGTTGCCTGCTGAATATCCTGCGACGCGCCAGTGCTTATTTCCTTCAGCACTATTTCTTCTGCCACACGGCCACCCATAGCTACCTTCAGCCTATCTAATAGCTCGGAGCGCGTAGCATAGTTTCTATCTTCTTTAGGGAGCATCAGCGTATAGCCGCCGGCGCGTCCGCGCGGAATAATCGTAACCTTATGCACTGGGTCGGCGTGCTTTAGCATCATGCCAACCAGTGTATGACCGCCCTCGTGATAAGCTGTCAGACGTTTTTCCTCATCGTTCATGATGTGGGATTTACGCTCAGGGCCTGCCATAACGCGCTCGATAGCCTCCTCTAGCTCAGTCATGGCTATTTTTTTCTTGTCGCGACGCGCAGCAAGCAGTGCCGCCTCATTTACTAGATTGCTTAAATCTGCACCGGTAAATCCCGGAGTGCGGCGTGCCAAAATATCTAAATCGACATTTTCTTCAATCGGCTTGCCCTTTGTATGTACGCCGAGAATTGCCAGTCTGCCGCGAACATCAGGCTTATCGACTACAATCTGACGGTCAAAACGACCGGGGCGCAATAGTGCCGGGTCTAAAATATCGGGGCGGTTGGTAGCAGCGATAATTATAATGCCCTCGTTAGCAGCAAAGCCGTCCATTTCTACTAAGAGCTGATTTAGCGTCTGTTCGCGTTCATCATGTCCGCCGCCGACACCTGCGCCGCGCTGACGGCCTACAGCATCAATCTCATCAATAAAGACAATGCAGGGAGCATTTTTCTTAGCTTGGTCAAATAAATCGCGTACACGCGATGCACCGACACCGACAAACATCTCTACAAAGTCAGAACCAGAAATAGAGAAAAACGGCACGCCGGCCTCGCCGGCTACCGCTCTTGCCAGCAGAGTTTTACCAGTACCCGGCGGGCCAAACAGCAGTACGCCTTTAGGAATACGCGCTCCTAAATCATTATATTTTTTAGGGTGCTTTAAAAATTCTACTACTTCCTCTAGCTCCTGCTTTGCCTCGTCAGCACCAGCAACATCGCCGAAGTTTACTTTTATTTTGTCCGCACCGCTCATGCGCGCGCGGCTCTTGCCAAAGGACATAACGCGACCGCCGCCGCCCTGTGTTTGCTGCATGAGAAAGTACCACACGCCCACTAATAAAAGTATCGGCAATATCGATGATAAAAGTGTCGACCACCATGGCGGCTCAGGCGGATTAGCGGCATTTATGTCAATGCCCTTAGCCTCTAGCTTTTCTACTAGTCCCTTGTCAGCATTGGGCGCATCAGGCGTTACAGTAGTAAATTCTGTATCGTCAGTGCGCGTTGCCGTTATGGTATTTTGCACCATAACAACCTTTTTAATATTTCCCGCATCAACTTCCTGCATAAAGGCAGTATAGCCTATCTCCTGCTTAGATTTACTTTGCGCTCCCATATAATCAATTATTGAGATAGCAACTAGGATTATCAGCAGATATATCCCCACATAACGTAAAAATTTATTCAATCCTTTGCCCTCCTTTATAGGGCGGTCTATGCCCCCTAGACCTTGTCAAATCAGGCATAGATTTCCGGCTTTAAAACACCAATGTACGGCAGATTGCGATATTTTTCGGCATAGTCTAGTCCATAGCCTACTAAAAATTCATCGGGAACCTCAAAGCCGCAGTAATCTATATCTACATCGACCGTGCGGCGCGATGGCTTGGATAAAAGCGAGCAAAGCTTAATAGATTTGGGTTTGCGCTCCTTAAAGTATTTCATAAGGTAATTCATAGTTGTGCCAGAGTCGATTATATCCTCGATGATAATCAGGTGTTTGCCCTCTATATCATAGTCGAGGTCTTTTAAAATTTTTACCGAACCAGTAGTCGATGTGCCGTTGCCATAGCTAGAGGCAATCATAAAATCAAAATGAATGGGCAGATTTATCTCGCGTACTAAATCCGTGTAGAAAAGGACTGCACCCTTTAAAATGCCTACACAGAAAATGTCTTCGGTTACGCCTTGATAGTCAGCGGTGATTTTTGCGCCCAGCTCTTTAATCTTAGCTTTTAAAACATCTTCGCTGTATACGATTTTTTCAATATCATCTTTAATCATGGCTTTGTTCCTCATTTCTTTTAGCTTTTATATAAATAATATTTTGATTAGCTTGGTTATCGCTAGCTGCATAGCTAGGTGACCTTCTATAGCCTACCACCCATAAAATTTCATTGCCCCTCGCCAAGAGTGGAATTTTGTCCCGCTCATCACGAGGTATTTTATCATCAATAAATACCTCTTTTAGCCTTTTAGTACCGGATTTAAGTCTTATTATATCGCCTGTTTTTCTATAGCGCAGGGTAAGCTCAGCTACATCATTAGGTATGGCAAAGCAAAATTCATTCAGGCTTGTTCCCTGTATCTTTTTATCTAGCCTGGCTACGCTAAAGCTATAATCATTTAGCACTAATTCACCGTAGTCAAGATTAATGCTGTCGGCGGCAATTTTATTTTCGGCTTTATCGCGGCAAAATATCAATTTTCCATAGGATATTTTAGCCGTTACTCCTTTAGGCAGGGACATTTCTAAGCCGGTCTGATTTCTTTTAATCAGGGCTACTAGCTCATCAATATGTTTAAGACTTAGATCAGTCGCAGCATTGGTAACATTTTTCCACATCAGCCGCAAAACTCGCTGCTTTAATACTACGTTAGGCGTTAGCTTGGCTAAAATAATGGCATTTTCTTTAATCAATTTGCCATTATCGGCAGCCTTTAGATAAGCAGCATGGGCATGGCTGTCTAAATACTCGTCCTCTAAGCCAAAGTTAAGCCCCATACGGATAAGCGCGGCATCTATATTAGGATTAAAGGTGCGCAGCAGCGGCAAAAGCTCTAGCCTTACCCTATTGCGCGTGCAATCTAGCTCGCTATTGGTGCTGTCCTCGCACGGGATTAAATCATGCTCGCTGCACCATTTTATCATGCGGCTTTTAGGCAGCATTAATAGCGGTCTTATAATCTTAGCATCGCTATTTTCTATATCCATGCCGTGCAGTCCATTTAATCCTGCTCCCCGTATAAGATGCATAAGGATTGTTTCTACTTGGTCGCCGGCATGGTGAGCGGTGAGAATGTAGTCAGCATTAGTTTCTTTCCTCACCTGCTCTAAAAACTCATAGCGCAGATTTCTTGCCGTTGTTTCTAGCGACTCGCGCCGCCTTAGTGCCTCCGCTGGTACATCGGCACTGCCTAGCCTAAATTCTAAGTTTCTAAGGCATGCTATTTTTTCTACAAAGGCTGCATCGGCTTTTGATGCATCGCCCCTTATGCCATGCTCAAAGTGAGCGGCTACTAGCTTTATACTAAGCTTATCCTGTAGCTTTGACAGACTGTCTAAGAGTGCGAGGGAATCTACTCCCCCAGAGCAGGCTATGATGTATTTCTTATGGGTCAGCCTTCTATACTTAAAAAAGCCGATTAAAATCTCTAAAAAATCATCCATAATTAATCACACAACAAACAAAAGCACCCTAAAAAGCCTGTGCTCTAAGAGTGCTTTTATAAATCAGCCACGACGCGAGCCACGACCGCCACGTTTTGAATCTGTTTTGCGGCGCAAGTCCGTCTGACGCTCATCGCTGTCCTTCAAGAATTTTGAAAGCTTATCCTCAAAGGAGGCACTGCCAAAGCGCGGCTTGCGCGAAAAGTCAGCGCGCGGCGCGTGCATTGGTGCTCTCGGCGCACGGAAGGAAGAATTATTGCTCTCAGCCTTTGCCGGAGTATCTGCCTTTTTCTCTTGCAGTGCCTTTATCGATAGACCAATCTTTCCCTTGTCATCAATGCTTAAAACCTTTACCTTGACCTTATCCTTTTCCTGCAAAAAGTCGTGAACGTCCTTTACATAGACATCAGCAACCTCTGATATGTGGATTAGACCGTTTTTGCCTTCGGGTAGCTCTACGAAAGCACCAAAATTTGTTATGCCGGTAACGACACCTTCAACCACACTGCCAATTTCAATCGACAAATTAATTCTTCCTCCTCAGTAGGTACTTTAATATATACACAAAATATTATACCCTTGACAGCTAAAGAGTGTCAAGGACGATAAAGCTATTTCATTTGCGCCCGACGCTGTAGGGCAGCTCACCTTTTCTCGTCATTCCTAGCTCCTCGCGCGCTAGCTTTTCTACATACACGAGGTCGCCTAATCTTTCCTTTTCGGCGCGCAATTCTTCATTTTCTGCCTTGGCAGCCCTTAATCTTGCCTCTGCCTCTGCTTGTTCGTCAGCTATCTGCGAACGGTAGACTGCCTGATTTACAAGGAGTGAAGAAAAATACAGAATGACTGCGCCTAGCAATATTATAAAAAAATTTAAGCCTTTTTCTTTAGTCTTTTTCTGCACAATGCTCCCTCCTTAATCGTTATAACACTTATGATAACGATTATTTATGCAAGTTGCAAGTACATTTGTTTATTTTTCCGACCATTGAAAATAATCTGTGCTGGCTATGCGGCGAAAGGTGGAGTGACAATGATTGCAATGAAAGTGGTCTTTTACATTTTCCATGTCTGGTTTGCCGTTGATAATCCTGACGGGCTGCCCATCAATAAAGTCCATCATCTCGCCGCAGCGCGGACAAACTGCTCTGCCGCTGTCGTCTTTTTTTATTTCCATTGGCTCTAAATCACCAGTGCGCCGAATATTTTTAAGTTTAGCAACTGCTCTATGCGGCATATCGTATTCAACGTAACAGTTAGTTTGCAATAGCTCTTTATAATATACGCCACAGCCTGCACATTCATATCGCGGCTTTGCCGCATCCATATCCACGCAGTCATTTTTTATAGTAACTGCTCCGCCGCTGACAAAATGGAGTTCCCTATGACACTTAGGACATAAAAAGCTCTGGTTGCCATTTTTTTCTAGTTGAAATACCGCCATTTCCTATCACCAATTACTTTCACTGCATCAAAGGAACTCTCATCTGTTAACAATTCCCTAAAAAAAAATGAAAACCTGCCTAGCATTTAAAAATTTAAATGTCAACCTAGACTTTAATCCTATGCCTTTGGGACAAAAGTTCCATAATACTCGCTGCTATATCATTAGCTGCCTGTGGGCGCGCACAGCTTAAAGCATTTTTTTGCATAGCTAAAAGCTTATCGCCAGTTAGTAGCTCCACCACGGCATTTTTTAATTTTTCGCCAGGGTGCAGCCATACTGCCGCGCCGCGCTTAGTGGCATAAATGGCGTTTTCTGTTTCTGGACCCGGTATCGGGTCATGCAAGAGCAGCGGCACGCCTAGCGTGAAAGCCTCGCTGATAGTAAGCGCGCCAGGCTTGGTTATTAGTAAATCGGCACTTTTCATTAGCTCGCGCGCTTTATCGGTATAGCCAAACACTAATAATTTATGGTGGCTGCGGGCGGCAAATTTATCGGCTGCTTGTTTTAATTTATCATTATGGCCGGCAATAACGATTAGCGTTAATTTTGTTTCTAGCTGCTCTAGCTCGTCAAGAGTTGAGGATATATCGCCTAGACCTAGTCCGCCGCCCATTAACAGCAGCACGCACTCACTAGCAGCAATTTTGTATTTTTGCCGCAAAAATTTTTTATCGGGAAGTTTTTCAAGTCCTCCTGCCACGGGTATACCGGCGGCAACACAAAGCTTTCCGCTATAGCCGCGCTTAATCATTTCCTGCTTCATTGGCTCTATCGCCACAAAATATTTATCCACCCGCGGATAAAGCCATATCTGATGCAGCGAATAATCTGTTAAAACGGCTACTAGCGGCGCAGTCATTTTATTATATTTTTTATAAAGATTTATTGCTCCTTCGGGAAATGGGTGGGTGCAGACTACAATATCAGGAGCAATTTTTTTAAAAATTTTTCTTAGTGCCGGCTGCATAATCACTGCAAAGGCATTTTGGGCTATACTTCCCGTTTCGCCGCCGCTAGAAATCTTGTAACAGACATCATAAATATTAGGGACTAGTGCCAGCATTTTTAAATAAATTTCTTTTAACAGATAGTTTATGAAAGAAATTTTCGGGCTCATAAAATCTATTGTAGTTATCCTATTAGCGGTATTTATTTTTTTTAATTCATTTTCTATCGCCTCGGCAGCTTTCATATGCCCAGCACCGATAGAGGCGGTTAAAATTAAAATTTTTGCTTGCAATATAAATTCCTCTAGGCGGTAAGTCCGCCGTCAACGCCCCAAATTGCGCCCGTTACAAAGGTCGCTTCCGTAGCTAAAAAGACAATAACGGCAGCTGCTTCAGCAGCAGTCCCTATACGCTGTAGGGGATAGACTGACTCCATTTCCTTTAGTGCCGTTTCTTTATCATCTGTCATTTCTAACTGTTTTTCGGTAAGCGGGGTCATAATATCGCCAGGAGCTACGGCATTTACCCGCACCTTAAAGCCGGCTAATTCTAATGCTAAGGAGCGCGTAAAGGCAACGACTGCGCCCTTGCTGGCCGAATAGAGCGAGCAATAGTAGTTGCCCTTCACGCCGGCATCAGATGCTACATTTACGATTGTGCCTTGAGTTTTTTTCAGTGCCGGCACTGCCGCCTGCGTTAGATAATAAGTCCCCTTTACATTTATAGCTAGGATTTTTTCTATTTCTTCCTCGCTCATATCCTCGATTGCGCCCTCAATATAAATTCCGGCAGAATTTATCAGTATATCAAGGCGTTTAAATTTTGCGGTAATTTTATCTATGGCAGCAACAATTTCTTGTTTGCTGCTGACATCAACGGATAAAAAATAAGCGTTTGCATTATTTAATAATTTAAGCGCATTTTCCCCGCGCAAATTATCTCTTGCTAACAATACAACTATTGCCCCGCGCGTCAAAAACATTTTAGCAGCAGCTAGACCAATCCCTGACGTACCGCCAGAAATTACTGCTACCTTTCCGATTAAATCTTGCATAACTTTCCTCATTTAAAAATTTTTACTTTACTTTATCATCTTAAAATGAAATTTGTCATTAAAAAAAGACCTTTTAAGCTAAAAAGGTCTTTTTTAATCATTCGTAACGCAAAGCCTCGATAGGGTCAAGCTTGGCAGCTTTTCGTGCTGGATATATGCCGAAAAATAAGCCAATGCCCACTGAAAATACAAAGGATATTATTATCGGCGTAACAGTGATAACCGTTGTGAAATCACCGACCTTGCTAATTACAAACGATGCCAGACAGCCAAAGCCAATGCCGATTATGCCGCCGATTATACCGATAACCATAGATTCTATTAAAAACTGCGTCATGATGTTCATAAAGGTTGCGCCGAGTGCTTTACGAATACCGATCTCGCGCGTGCGCTCCGTTACCGACACCATCATTATATTCATAATGCCGATACCGCCGACTAAAAGCGATATGCCGGCTATTGCACCTAGCAGAAGGGTCAGCATGGCTGTCGACTGGCTGACTGCTTCCATAAGGCTGGTTAGATTGCGCACATGAAAATCGTCCTCTTTGCCGCCGACTATATGGTGACGCATTCTAAGAAGAGTTTCTATCTCGCTTTGCACCTGATCCATTTTATTTTGGTCGCTTACCTGAATATTTATTGACTGTACATAGGTAATGCCGAGCATTCTTTCCTGTGCGGTAGTTAAGGGAACATAAATCATATCATCTTGGTCTTGTCCCATAGAGGACTGACCCTTAGATGCCAGTAAGCCTATAACCTTATACGGCTGATTGTTTATGCGGATATTTTGTCCGACAGGATTTTGATTTTCAAATAAATTTTCAGCAACGGTCGTACCGATAACGGCTACACGGTTGCGCTTGTTTAAATCATTTGCCGATATAAACGAGCCATAACCAATGCTAAGCGAGCGTATCGCCATAAATTCCGGCGTTACTCCCTGTACCGAGGTATTCCAGTTGTTATTGCCGTAGACTACTTGATAAGATGCCGAAACCGTAGGCGATACATAGTCAATATTTTTTATTTTATCGCCGATAGCCTTGGCATCATCATATTTTAGGGTCTGCATCGAGCCTGCCGCGCCGCGCACGCCGCCGCGATTTGATGAGCCTGGCGAAACAATCAGCATATTAGAGCCGAGGCTGGCTATGGAGCTAGTGACATTGCTCCTAACGCCCATGCCGACCGATACCAGCGCAATAACTGCGCCCACGCCGATTATAATTCCCAGCATGGTGAGAAGCGTCCGCATTTTATTAGCATACAGGGAAGTAAGTGCCATTTGAAAGCTTTCACTAAACAACATCCATAACCACGCCCTTCCCTTCATCGCGAGTAATCTGTCCATCGCGCACTAATAGCTGGCGGCTGGCACAGGCGGCAATCTCTGGCTCGTGAGTGACAAGTATTATTGTGCGCCCCTTTTCGTGCATGGTTTCAAATATTTCCATTATTTCCTTAGTCGATTTGGTATCAAGGTTGCCTGTAGGCTCATCAGCCATTATTATATGCGGGTCGTTTACTAAAGCACGGGCAATGGCTACGCGCTGCCGCTGACCGCCCGATAGCTCGTTTGGCTGGTGGTCGGCACGGTCGCCTAAGCCTACCGCCTCTAAATAGTGATGCGCAAGTTCCATGCGTTCTTTTTTGCCGACACCGGCATAGACTAACGGGAGTGCCACATTTTCTAATGCCGATATACGCGAGAGCAGATTAAAATTTTGAAATACAAAGCCGATTTTTTTATTGCGGGTAACGGCTAAGGCATCATCACTTAGACCGGCGACTTCCTCGCCGTCAAGCTTGTACGAGCCGCAGGTCGGACGGTCAAGGCAGCCTAAAATATTCATCAGCGTGGATTTTCCAGAGCCTGAGGGCCCCATAAGCGCAGCAAATTCGCCCTTATGAATGTCAATATTGATGCCGTTTAATGCTGCTACCGTTTCACCGCCGATTTTATAAAGCTTTTTTATACCGCGCAGCTCGATAGTAGCATATTTATTTTCATTATTTGCCATAATATTACCTAGCCTTCCTCCCCATTACATAGGCGGAGGGCCGCCGTTTCCCTTTTGCGATTTGCTGCTTGAGCTAGATTTAGCAGCCGTATAGGTGCTTACTACCTTCTCGCCTTCGGTTAGACCGTTTAAAATCTCCACATATTCATCGCTATAGATGCCCGTTTCTACATAGCGATTTTCCTGCGTGCCGTCATCATTTTTGATGATGACATATGAGCCATTGGCATCGGTTTTCAGCGTAGAAATAGGAACTACTAACGCATTATCCTTAGTTGCCGTGTCGATTTCTACACGCGCGGTCATAGCTGGCAGCAGTTCATTATCAGGGTCGTCTACATCAAGTGTTACATAGTAGTAAATAACGCTGGCAGAGCTTGCCGAGCTTGAGCTTGAGGAGCTAGAGGTGTCCCAGCTGTTAGCCGTGTCCGTTTGCGATATTTTAGCTACTCTTGCGGTAAATTTTTTATCCGTGTAGGTATCAACAGTAAATGATGCTAATTGACCGACCTTTATGCTGCCAATATCAGTTTCATCAACCTTGGCCTTTATTTGTTTTTTCGATAAATCAGCAATGCGCATTATAACAGTCGGATTGTCTGAGCCCTGTACTGCCATTGTGCCGGCGGTCTTGGGCTCGCCTACTACTACGCCGTCCATAGGAGCGGTGATTATTGTTTCATTCATATCAGACTCCGCCTCGGTGAGCGTTGATACTGCTGTATCATAATTTAGCTGGGCATCCTCTAGCTCCTCTTTGGTATCTGCACCGATGTTATAAAGATACTGGACGCGCTCATATTTGCTGCGCGTATTATTTACCTTGTACTGCGCTTGGTCGCGCTTTGCCTCGTAATCCTTGCCGTCTAATGTTGCTACCGTCTGCCCTGCCGTTACGGTATCATTCTCCTTTACTAGTACAGTCTTTATGCGTGCTGTTATTTTAGAGCTTACCTCGACTGAGTTTACCGGCTGTATAGTTCCTGTGGCTGATACCGTTGATTTTAAATTCATACGGATTACATCGGTAGTTTCTACGGCTGCCGCTGCTTTTTCTGCTGCTTGGTCTTGATAATATTTATAGCCGCCGAAGGCTGCCACGCCAATTAAAATTACTGCTATCCCTAGTTTTATTTTAAAATTTAATTTCATCTATCTCCCTCATTTATTTGCCTGCTAATTCGCTTTCGACCGCAGCATCCTGACTAAATGCCTCGTCAAATGGCTCGCTGGGGTCAATCCTAGACACCGTGCTATTAACAGGTGACTCGGCAACCGTTCTATCGACATCGGTTACAATAAGTCTTGCCGCCTGCTGCTCGCTGTCATTTAAGCCTATTCCCATAGCATTTTCTACACCTGCCTTGTAGCGCGCGTAGTCATACTGTGCGCTGATATAGTTTAGTTTAGCGGTGGAAAGTGCCTCCTGCGCGTCAATAATATCTAGCATCAGTCCCTCGCCGGCGCGATATTTTTCACGGGCGATATAGTAATCCTCTTCTGCTTGATCTACGGCATCCTTAGTCGAGTTAAATCTTTTTTCTGCCTCGCGCATATTATAGTAAGCCTCGCGCACTGATAAATCTATATCCTCTTTATCCTTCAGCACATTTAGCTGGGCAACATCATATTCAGTTTGTGCGCTGTCTATTTCTGCCTGCGTTTTGCCGCTGTCAAATATATTCCACGACAGTCCCACACTAGCTGACGCGCCGTGCGTATTGCTAGAGGTCGGATTAAAATTATTATCCTGATTTAGTCCTAAATTTACTTTTAGTGACGGCAGTTTGCCGGCTTTAGCCGCCTTTATATTTTCTGCCTTTTGCTTTAGCGTGTACTCATCAATCAATAAATCCTTGCGATTTCTATAAGCATAGTCAATGCAGGAATTCATATCAATGGCAAAATTTTCATAGCTAAAATCTGTAGTCAGCGTCAGCGGCTCTACACGGTTAATATTTAAATAATTTCTTAATTTAGCTAAATCCACCTCGTAGCTATTTTCTGCCTTGATAAGATTTTGCCTAGCATCGCTTAGTTCTACCGAGGAACGGATTACATCAATTCTTGCCTTCGAGCCAGCCTGATACAGCTGATTTACATTATTATAATGCTCTTGATATTTATCGACTGTTTCCCGCCTTACATCGACTGTGCGGCGTGCCTCTAGTGCATCATAATATGCCTGTATTACATTTAGCTTTAAATTCTCGCGTTCGCGCTCCGTTTTCAGCCTTGCTGCCTGCAAGCCATACTCTGCGCTTTTTATATCTGCTTCATTAGCTCCGCCAGAATAAATAGGAAGGCTAGCCGAAACGCCTAGCGAATTGCTGTCGCGGCGGTCGCTGTCATTATCCTTGCTAGTTCCTAAATTGTCGCTTACGCCGACCGTTACGCCGTTACTAGCGCGCGCCTTAGAGAGAGCGGAACTTGCCGTGTCCTCGCCCTTCTGCGTGATTTTAAGGCTGGTATTATTTATTAATGCCAAGCTTATTGCGTCATTTAAAGAAATATCAGCGCACGCGCCCAGCGGCAGATTATATAATAGTGCGCACGCCCCGACTATAGCCATGCGGGTACGCCCCTTTATTTTTTTATTCAAAGCCAATCCTCCTCTATAAAATAATAAATTCAAATCCATTTCTATATTAATATACTAAGTTTGTATCTTTATGAAAATAACATTAAAAGTCCATTAAAATAAAAGCGGCTGAGATTTTACCCAGCCGCCCGCTGATTTAATAAAATTTCCAAACATTTAAGCCGGTCTTATCACATTTGCTACGGTCAATTTCATCAGGGAGCAACGTCAGCATGATTTCTGCCGTGCCGCCGATTACCGCCTCATTTAAATGACCGCCGAAAGCGCGTCCGGTTTCATCGCCTAGTGCTATATGGATATGGCTGTAATGCTCGCCGTTCATCGTATCTATTGTACCGATAAGCGATAAAATTTCTAATGCGCCGTCTACCGTGTTTGCCTTGTACTGTCTAGTGGCAACATTATAGACACCCATTACTGCGTGTTTGGCTGCGCCTAGTCCCTGCACACTTGCCAGCTTTATATTTTCCTTTTGTGCCAGCGTTTTTAATGATGCTACGACCTCATCGTCTACATCTAGCCTTAGCAAAATATGCGTGTCGTCAATCTTTTTATAATCCATAATCGTTTCTTCCTTTCTAAAGTAAATTCTTCTTTATATTATAATCGTATGGTTTTTAAAATCCAATAGCTCCCCATTGACTTTATTTATTGCCTGCTTATATAATAAATTAGTTTTTTTATTTCCTAGTTTCAAGAAAGGACTGAACTCATTGTTTTTGATTGCGCTTTCTCCAATCTTATGGCTGGTCATTGCGTTAAGCGTTTTGCACATGGCAGCTCACAAGGCTTGCTCACTCGCTCTCATCATTTCCGTTGTTGTCGGCATGATGCTTTATGATATGACAGCTATTCATGCCTTCGAGGCTTTTTTAGAAGGCGTGGCTCTCGCCTGCTGGCCGATTTTATTAGTTATTATCGCTGCAATTTTTACCTATAATCTTTCCCTGCACACTAAAGGCATGGACGTTATAAAAAAAATGCTGACCTCGGTATCTAGCGATAGACGCGTTTTAATTCTTTTAATCGGCTGGGGCTTTGGCGGCTTCCTAGAAGGCATGGCCGGCTTTGGTACAGCCATTGCGATACCTGCGGGTATGCTTGCCGGTATCGGCGTAAATCCTGTGCTTGCCGCCTCGGTCTGCCTGATTGCTAACTCTGTGCCGACCGCCTACGGCTCAATCGGTATTCCGCTAGTGACGCTTGGCAGCGTTACCGGCATTGATGCTACTACTCTAGCTACCTATACTTCCTTGCAGCTTGCGCCGCTTACGCTTATCTGTCCATTTTTAATGACGATTGTTACCGACGGCTCGTTAAAAGCATTAAACGGTATGGGCATTATGTGCCTAGCCGCTGCCATTGGCTTTGTTGCACCAGAAATTATAGTATCGTCCTTTATGGGGCCGGAGCTAGCTGTAGTTGCTGGCTCTATCGGTGCAATGGCGGCTATAGTCGCCTGCGCTAAGCTTTTCCCTGTAAATAATCCTGCCTACGCTATGGAGCCGCACGAGGACGAAGCTCCCGTAACGGCGGCGGCAGGGCTAAAGGCATGGCTGCCGTTCATTTTAATTTTTATATTTTTACTAGCTACGTCTAAATTAATTCCTGCTATCCATGACCCGCTAAATATGATTAAAACCAGCGTACTTATTTATTCGGGCGAAGGCGGCACGCCCTACACCTTTACCTGGGTGGCTACACCGGGCGTACTGATACTCTTAGCGGCATTTATCGGCGGCAACGTGCAGGGCGCAAATTTTGCTGAAATGCTCGGCGTTCTCAAAAGAACGATTATAAATCTTCGCTTTACTATTTTAACAATCATCACCGTTATTGCGACTGCCAAGGTTATGGGCTTTGCCGGCATGACGCACGAGATAGCCGAAACGGCGGTTGCCGCTACTGGCACAGCTTATCCGCTTATTGCCGCCTTTATCGGCTCAATCGGTACATTTATTACTGGCTCGGCTACCTCTAGCTGCGTGCTGTTTGGCAAACTGCAAACAGACTCGGCTATGGCAATCGATGCAACGCCTGCCGCACAGGCTTGGATTGCTGCCGCTAATGCTACCGGTGCTTGCGCCGGCAAAATGATTTCGCCGCAAAGCATCGCGATAGCCGTTGCCTCGATTGGCGTTAGCGGCGTTGACGGCAAATTACTTCATTTTGCAGTAAAAATTTATCTGCCCTTTATTATCGTTATGGGACTTATGGTTTATTTTGGTCAAATGCTGGTAGGCTAAACAAAATAAAAAGAAACGCAGTGAAATTCACTGCGTTTCTTTTTATTTTTCAGTTTTCGTTTTATTTTCTTCGGCTATGCTTAGGTAGCTAGCAATAATTTCTTCTAATGTGCCATATTCACCAATTTTTTTGACATCCTTTAGCATATCGTAGCCGTCACCGCCGCGGGCGACAAAATCAAGCGTAGCGAGCGTATAGCTTTTATTTTCCTCTAAAGGCGCGCCGTTTACTTTGATATTGCTGACACGCTTATAAGGCTTAGCGGCAGGATTTATATCAAATTCCAGTCCGCTCACCTGCAAATAGCCGCCGTATTCAGCCGGCAATTTGCTATTGCTTTGCTCTAGCATTTCCTTAATGATTTTGCCACTGACCGTTAGCTTGACTAAATTATTACCGAAAGGGAAACATTCCATAATATGCCCCTTCGTTATCTCGCCGGCAGGAATACCTGCACGGATTGCACCGCCATTTATAACGGCAATATCGCTGTTTGCACCCTCGCGCATAGCGTCAGCAACTACATCGCCTATATCGGTTTCCGTGCATCTAAGCTTATCGCGGTCAGCCGCTAGGGCCTTATCAGCTTTAGCCACGACCTTGCTAAAGTCCGCTTGATTTGCCTCATCAATCATATTAAGCATTTCTAAAGTTGCCGTGTCGGGAGCTTTAGCGAGCTTTTCCACCGCTTTTCTATCCAAAAGTGTTGCTGCTGCTTTTTTTAGCTCGTGATTATTTACTACTAGCTCGACCTTGCCTAAATTATGTCCGTGCCAGCCAGTTTGTGCAATTAAAGTATTGCCTACCTTCATTCCCTTAGCTAGGGCAGTGTGGCTGTGACCGTCAATAATAACGTCTATTCCTAAAACCTTTTCAGCCAGCTCCGCGCTCGTCACGCTAGAGCTTTTATCCAGCCCTAAATGCGTCAGCGCGATTATTACATCGTTTTTCTTTCTTAGCTCAGGTACTAGCTCGCGTGCCGCCGCTATCGGGTCGGTAAATTTTACCGCGGCAACATTTAAGGGATTAGTAGTGTTAGCTGTATCGGGCGTAGTAAGACCAATCACCGCTATTTTTACCCCGTCTAGTGTAAAGCACTTATAGGGCAGAAATAAATAATTTTTGTAATTTGCCGTAGTGATGTTCGCGCTAAGAATAGGAAAATTTAATGCGCCGCCTAACTCCATTAATCTATCGCTGCCAAAATTAAAATCATGGTTGCCAGGAGTAAGTGCATCATAGCCGGCTAAATTTAAGAGCATTGTCATATTCTGCCCCTGCGTGACATTTATAATCGGCATACCGTGAAAGGTATCGCCGGCATCTAAAAATAAAATGTCATCGTCTGTGTCGCGTGCCGCCCACACCGCGCCGCTAATCCAGGCCATGCCTAGGGAATTGCCAAAATCATCGCCGTCTTTTACGCGCGCATGCAAATCGTTAGTGTGAAAAATAGTTATATGCACGCCGTCTTTTTTTACACTGGCATTAACTGGTGCAACAAAAATAAACAAAAACAGTGCTGCTAATAGTCCGCTAAATAGCTTACGGCTGCATTTTTTTATCATTATGTATCTCCTCTAGTAAGGGTTTTAAAAATTTCCCCGTGTAAGATGCACTTACCTTTACAATCTCCTCCGGTGTTCCCCTAGCTACGATAGTTCCGCCCTTATCGCCGCCCTCAGGGCCAAGGTCTACTATATAGTCTGCCGTTTTTATAACATCTAAATTATGCTCGATAACTACTACCGTATCGCCGCCCTCGACTAAACGCTGTAATATTTCTAAAAGCTTATGAATGTCGGCGGTATGCAGTCCCGTGGTCGGCTCATCTAAAATATAAAGCGTTTTGCCCGTTGAGCGGCGCGATAGCTCGGTCGCTAGCTTTACGCGCTGTGCCTCGCCGCCCGATAGAGTTGTTGCGCTCTGTCCTAACTTAATATAGCCTAGTCCTACATCCTTTATTACTTGCAGCTTGCGCGCGATGCGCGGAATGTTAGCAAAAAACTCTACCGCTTCATCAATCGTCATATCGAGAACCTCGGCGATATTTTTTCCCTTATATCGCACCTCTAGCGTTTCCCGATTGTAGCGTGCGCCCTTGCAAACCTCGCAGGGGACATATACATCAGGCAGAAAGTGCATTTCTATTTTTAATATGCCGTCACCCTTGCACGCCTCGCAGCGTCCGCCCTTGACATTAAAGCTAAAGCGTCCCGCCTTATATCCCCTTATTTTACTTTCGCTAATCTGGCTGAATAGCTCGCGGATATTATCAAAAACTCCGGTATAGGTGGCGGGATTAGAGCGCGGTGTTCTGCCTATTGGCTGCTGGTCAATATCAATAACCTTATCAATATTTTCTAGTCCCGTGATTTTCTTATGCCTGCCCGCTTTTCCTTTAGCATGATAAAGCTTAGCGGCAATACCCTTGTAGAGTATTTCATTAACGAGCGTACTCTTGCCAGAGCCTGATACACCCGTTACAAGCGTCAGTGTACCTAAAGGAATTTTTACATCAATATTTTTTAAATTATTTTCCTGTGCGCCGATAATTTCAATAAATTTGCCGCTGCCTGCACGCCTAGAAGCTGGAACAGGGATAAATTTCTGCCTCGATAAATATTGCCCCGTAATCGATGCTTTGATCTTCATAATATCCTTGGCTGTGCCTTCAGCTACAATTCTGCCGCCATTTTCCCCAGCTCCGATACCAATATCGATTATATGGTCGGCAGCAAGCATAGTATCTTCGTCATGCTCTACCACGATTAAGGTATTGCCTAAATCACGCAAATGCTTTAAGGTTTCTAGCAGCCGATCATTATCGCGCTGATGAAGTCCGATGCTAGGTTCGTCTAGTACATACAGCACACCTTGCAAGCCTGAGCCTATCTGCGTAGCTAGTCTAATACGCTGTGCCTCGCCGCCAGAGAGCGTGCCGGCACTTCTTGCAAGCGTCAGATAATCTAAACCGACATTTAACAAAAAATTAAGCCTAGCCTGTATTTCTTTTAAAATCTGCTGGGCAATTTTCATCTCGCGCGCTGTAAGCTCTAAATTCTTAAAAAAATCCGCCGCCTGACTAATGGTAAGATTAGTAACCTCGCTGATATTTTTGCCGCCTACCGTAACAGAAAGCGTTTCTATTTTTAGTCTTGCGCCATGACAAACGGAGCAGGGAATTTCTGTCATATAGTTTTCGTAGTACTCGCGCATTTCATCAGAATTAGTTTCCTCGTAGCGACGCGCTAAGGTTTTCATAACGCCCTCAAAGGGAACATTATACTCTTTATGCTCGCCAAACATATTAGTATATTTAAACTGCACACAGTCAGTTCCCGTGCCATTTAATAGCATTGTCTGTGTTTTTTTATCAAGCTTGTTATAGGGAGTATCTATATCATAGCCGCGGCTATTAAGAAGTGCCGTTATCGCACACATAGCATACGATAATTTATTTTTAGACAGCGGTGCAAAAACGCCTTCGGCAACCGATAGCTCCTTGTCGGGCAAAACTAAATCTACATCAAACTGTCTATGGCTGCCTAAACCCATGCAGGCAGGACAAGCACCGTAGGGATTATTAAAGGAAAACATTCTCGGTGTAATCTCTGGCAAACTTACGCCGCAGTCAACGCAGGCAAAATTTTCACTAAACATTAATAGCTCGCCATTAACAATTTGCACATAGACTACGCCCTCGCCGAGCTTCAAAGCCGTTTCTAGCGAGTCGGCTAATCTTTGCTCAAAGTCAGCGCGCACTACTAATCTATCGACTACTACCTCTAGCGTATGCTTTTTATTTTTATCAAGCTTTATCGTATCGTTTACATCATAAACTTCGCCGTCAACGCGCACGCGGACATAGCCTTCACGGCGGATATGCTCTAATATTTTTTTATGCTCGCCCTTTTTGCCGCGCACCACCTGCGCCATAATCAAAAGCTTTGTCCTATCGGGCAGCTCCTTTATTTTATCAATCATCTGGTCGACTGTCTGCTGGGCTATCACTTTGCCGCATTTAGGACAGTGCGGTGTACCGACCCGCGCAAATAGCAAACGGAGATAATCATATATCTCCGTTACTGTGCCGACTGTCGACCGTGGATTATGGCTGGTAGTTTTTTGGTCAATAGATATGGCCGGCGATAATCCCTCAATATTATCAACATCAGGCTTATCCATTTGCCCTAAAAATTGCCGTGCATAGCTAGATAATGACTCGACATAGCGACGCTGTCCCTCGGCATAAATAGTATCAAAGGCAAGTGACGATTTGCCGCTTCCTGATAGTCCTGTTATAACCACTAGCTTATCGCGCGGTATATTTACATTTATATTTTTTAAATTGTGCGACCGTGCGCCCTGTATTTTTATCATATTTTCCATAGCATTCACCTACTGCGCGCCCTGCGGCATACTTAGCTCCTCTACGTTTGGCATATCGCGGAGCCTTATTACCGGCGCGGTATAGCTAAAGTCAACATATTCTATTTTATGCTTGCTGTTAGGCAAGTCCTTTAAAAAACCATTTACTAGCTCTGCCTTTTCATCAACTCTCGATAAATCGCCGAGCTTTATCTCAACATTATTAATCGTGTAAGCAACTATCGACTTTGGACTAGACAAATTTATTTCTGACAGCTGGTTTAGTGAATTTTCATCTAAATCATTTAAAAGCGTCAGCACCCCCTGCACCGTTTCATTGCCATTGTCATCGCCGATATAAAGATTATTCAGCACTATGCCGGTAATTAACGGTATAGTCATATTTTTTAACGACTTATAGCAGGCAATAACCTTTCCTTGCCTATCAAAATCAACATAGCCATAATCGCTAGCTACGGTAGCTAGCGGCTTGCGCTCGACAATATTAACCTCAATCGTATCCGGCAGACGGCGATGAACGGTCGCGCTTTCGATGCGCAAATCCCTAGTTAAATTTTGCATAACCGTATTAGTTTCTATTTTAAATAGCGGCTCACCGCGATAAATGCGCGCAATCTCCTTTATTTCAGTTGCCGTAAGGTAAGTATTGCCGCTGACCATTAATCGCTGCATAGTAAATAATGGCGAATATATAATAATCGCCATTACACCACTGCATATTAGTAAAAAAATTAATCCCTTTAGCAGTCTGCGCGGACTGCGATGCCTTTTAGGTAGCATTATTTATTAAACCCTGCCATCTCTAGTATGCGCTCGCACAGCTCTGGAAATTCAATGCCCATAGCACGACCGGCATCGGGAACGAGCGAAGTTGCTGTCATACCGGGGACTGAATTTACTTCGATTACATAGGGCGTGCCGTCATTAGACAGCATCATATCCACACGGGCTACACCGCAGCAGCCGCATGCCGTAAAAGTTTTTATCGCCAGCTCATTTATTTTTTCCTTTTCCTCGTCCGTTACACGGGCAGGAATTATATGGCTTGATGCGCCGACCGTGTATTTGCTTTCGTAATCATAGCGGCCGGACACCGTAGTAATCTCAATAATCGGGAAAGCCTCTTTTTTCTCCTCGTTGCCCCATACAGCTACCGTTATTTCCTTGCCGACAATGAACTCCTCGACTAAAACCTCTTCATTGTAGGTAAACGCCGACTTAATTGCCTCAGCTAATTTTTCAGCCGTTTCTACAATATATACACCGATACTTGAGCCTTGACTAGCCGCCTTTACTACTACCGGCAAGGAAAATTCCTTTTCAATTTCTGCGGCTAAATCACGCTTTTGCTCAAAGCTATGATAAGTGCGCGAGCGCGGGGTCGATATGCCCTCAGCGATAAATACACGCTTACTAGCAGCCTTATCCATAGTAACCGCGGCCGCTAAAACACCCGAACCAGTATAAGGAATACCTAACATATCGAGCGTTCCCTGAAGCAATCCGTCCTCGCCGAATTTGCCATGTACAGCATTAAATACAATAGCGCAGTTGCTCTTTTTAATATCCTCAGCAAAGGTCAGCGGATTTAGTTCCATGCCTACAGCATTATAGCCCTTGCCTGTAAGTGCCTCTAAAATTGCTGTTCCTGTACGTCTTGAAACCTCTGCCTCAGTTGACGTGCCGCCCATTACTACTACGATTTTACCATTATTCATTTTGTCGCTCCTAAATCATTTTCCTAATAGCTCTACTAGCTCTTCACCAGTTTTATAAATGTCGCCAGCACCCATAGTTATAACTAAATCGCCTTCTTTTACTTCATTTGCTAAAAAGCCGGCGATTTTTTCGCGGTTCGGCAGATATACTACATCCTGCCCCGTGCTGCGGCGCACCTCGTTTAAAATAGTTTCGCCGCTAATGCCTTCGATAGGTGCTTCGCCAGCGGCATACACATCAGTTAAAATTAATAAATCAGCACTGCTGAAGGCGCGGGCAAACTCCTCATGCAAAAGCTTAGTGCGCGAATAGCGATGCGGCTGAAAAGCACAGATAAGGCGGTTAGGCTTAGTTTCTTTCGCCGCCTTCAACGTAGCGGCAATTTCTGTCGGGTGATGTGCGTAATCATCGACTATCCACACACCGCCAATGCGTCCCTTAGTTTGAAAACGGCGTTTAGCACCGTGAAACGATGCCAGCCCTTGGGAAATTTTATCAAATGGCACGCCGATAGATAATGCCACCGTTATGCACGCCATAGCGTCAAGCACATTGTGACGACCAGGGATATTTAGCGATATATGCCCTAGCTCCTCGCCGTTATGCACTACATCAAAGGCAATGCCCTTGCCGCTCGTGGTAATATTTTTAGCCTGATAATCAGCTGCATGGTCGATAGCGTAGCTTATATACTTGCGGTCAATATTTTTAGCAATGTTCCGCAGGTTTTCATTATCAAAGCATAGTACCGCATAACCAGTTTCTTTATCTACATTTTGAATAAATTCCTTAAATGCCTTGATAATATTTTCCATAGTGCCGTAGTGGTCCATGTGGTCATCTTCGACATTAGTTACTACGGCGATATGCGGACGAAGCTTTAAAAATGAACCGTCGCTCTCGTCAGCCTCGCTTACTAAATATTCGCTCTCGCCTAATACGGCATTCGTGCCTAAATCCGGCACCTCGCCGCCTACAATAACGGTCGGACTAATTCCTGCTGCTGTAAGGGCTACGCCTAGCATCGAGGTTGTCGTAGTTTTGCCATGCGCTCCTGCTACAGCAATCCCCTTATACTCATTCACCAGCGCGGCATTAATATCCGAGCGGTGGAGCTTTGTTATATGCAGGTCTTTAGCTGCCAGCACTTCAGGATTGTCAAAAGGAATTGCCGTTGATACTACAATGGCATCCTTTCCTCTAACATTTTCGCCCTTTTGTCCGCCCAGCGTTATCGTTGCTCCCATTTTTTTTAGATTTTCAATAACGTTAGAATTTTCGCGGTCAGAGCCTGACACCTCGTAGCCTAGCTCGACTAAAATTTTTGCCAGCGGGCTCATACCTGCTCCGCCGATACCTACAAAATGTATTTTCTCTATATTTTTTAATTCGGTTAATTTTTTCATCGCTGCTCCCTTCCGTATGCCAGTCAAAATAATATTTAGCGAATACTATTTATTTGTGTCAGTGCATCAATATTTTTTACGTTGCGCCAATTTGTAAACTCTAAATCAGATACTACAACCTGCCGTATGTAATGCTTTGGCGGCGTGCTGTTAAAATCATAATAGCTGCTCATAGAGTGAATGATAAGCGGCGTGCCGTTATCATCAGTTCCTAAATAGAGCATTATATGACCGGGCTTATATAAAATCGCGCCAGATTTTTGCGCCTTTAAATCAGCGTAACGCTCATAGGTCGATAAGTCGCCCAGTGATATGCCGTCAGCAAAGGATTTATTTTGCTTATCAGCATCGCGCGGCAATAAAACTCCCATACTGCGGTAAACGTCTTGGATAAATGCCGAGCAATCCACGCTGTCATCTTGTCCGCCCCAACCGTAGACATCGCCTAAAAATTTAAATGCCTGACGAATGGTATTGTTAGCGGTGTACGGCAGGTAGCCATTATTAAGCGTCTTTTCCGCCCAATTATATTTAAATGGCTTTACTACCAGATTTCCGTCAGCTGCACGCGCAGGCAGCTCTAGCATTACCTCATCATTAGCGTCATTTTTAACTTGCTGATAGGGAATTGTTGCGCCCATTTGATAAAGTGCTGACTCATTGCCTAGTAAAACCTTATTAGCAGCTACCACGGCAAAATGCTCGGGATTAGCATAATTTAGCCAGTTTTCGCGGTTAGTTTCGGCTAAAACATCATTAGACAGCCAGCCGCTATAGTCGCTACTTTCTACAAAGGAAAATTTGCCGTCAAGACTAGCCACTAGCACAGCCACCGCCTGCGCGGGGTCGATTGCCGTTCCCTGCAATTCATCGTAGTGTACATCATTCGGCGAGCTATAGTAGCCATCGCTAGTCGGCAGCAATCTTATATTGCCGCGCTTAGTAGTAACGGCATAGCGCACAGTTGAAACCGTTGGCAGACTATCTATATTGCAATTTTTTCTAACGCTTTGCCAGTCAGACCAAGTTAGCGCATTTGCGCCCTTATATATGCCGCTCGGCATATTACCGCTATAATCCTGCATAGCTGCATATATTTTAGCCTGTAAATTTTCTTTAGCAATAGTCGTTGGATAATCAGCTAAATTAATAACTGCGCCTGACTGCGTGCGGATTTTTTTATTAAGCTCAGCTAATCCTTGCCCCGTTAGTATTACCTTGTCGCCGTCAGCTTCTTTAGCTACCCAGTAATCAGCTGTTGCTGCTGCATCAGTTCTAGCTATTTCAGCTGAAGCCCACGGCATAGCCAGCATAAATGCCGCGCCGATTGCACAGGCTGCTGTAGTGCGTAAATTTATTATATTGTACATGAAATATCTCCTCAGCGCGCGATAGATAAAACTAAATCGGCAATAGTATCAGCTGCCTGCGGTCTGCCTAATTCCTTGCTAGCCGCCGCCATTTTCTTTAGCTTGGCATCACTTCTCAGTAATTCTCTTATAGTGCTTAACAGTACCTCGCTATTTAAATCACTATTCAAAATAACGCGCGCCGCGCCATGCTTTTCTAAGGCGCGGGCATTAAATTCCTGATGATTTTCTGCCGCGTAGGGATAAGGAATTAAAATACTCGGTATCCCCTTAGCCGTAAGCTCGGCTAAGCCTGTTGCTCCAGCACGAAATACCGCAACATCTGCCATTGCCATTGCCTCAGGCATATTATATAAATATGGTTTTACCCTGATATGATTTGATTTTTCTAAATCCACGCCAGCACTTACTAGTCTATTTATAACATCGTTATATTCATTTTTACCAGTGACTAAAAGATACTGCGCATCAGTATCATCTTTTACCGCCGCCAGCACACCGACCATAGCGCGATTTATCGACCGCGCGCCGCGACTGCCGCCCGATACTAAAATTGTTTTTTTATCGCTGTCAAAATTAAATTCAGCTGCGCCCGTTTTTCTATCAGCTGACATCACTGCAGCGCGGATAGGATTTCCCGTAAAAACAGTTTTTTCTTTTGGGAAGTGCTTTATCGCATCTTCACAGCCGCAAGCAATCTTCGTTACAAATTTAGCTAAAATTTTATTGGTAATACCTGGAACTACATTCTGCTCTTGAATAAGCGTAGGGATTTCCTTTAAGCTTGCCGCCATAATTATCGGGCCGCAGACATAGCCTCCCGTGCCGATAACTACATCGGGCTTAAACTCAGCAACAATTTTCATCGCCTTAGCTACGCCGAGCATCGCTTTGCCGGCACGCCGAAAATTATCTAAGCTAAGGCTTCTTTTAAAGCCCTCAATATCGATAGTCTTAAAGTTAAGCCCTGCTTTGGGTACTATATCAGCCTCAAGTCCCTTGCTCGTGCCTACATAAAGAAAATTGGCATCAGGGATTTTTTTTTGTATCGCAGAAACAATGGTAATGGCGGGGTAGATATGACCGCCCGTGCCGCCACCAGATACAATAATATTCACGTTAAAACTCCTACTCTTATAGCTTATTTACTAGCTCTTTAAAATTTTCGCCGCGCTCCTCAAAGCAAGAATACATATCAAAGCTAGCGCAGGCAGGCGAAAGTAAAACAGTCTGCGGCTCATGCGCTAAGCTACTCGCCAAACTTACCGCCTTTTCCATATCGTAGCCGACCATGTGGATATGTTCTTTAGGATAGCCGTTCTTTATCGCCTCAGCATTAAATCTATCGGCAGCTGCGCCGATAAGTATCAGCTCATCTACATTTTCCTTTACGCGCGTCATAAATTCTGTAAGGTCGGTTAATTTATCATCGCCGCCGGCCAGTAAAATAATATGCTTGAAGGTATCTACTGCCTTTATTGCTGAATCGGTATTCGTTGCCTTAGAGTCATTATAGTAAGGCACGCCGTCAATCGTTTTTACATATTCAATGCGATGCTCAACACCGGTAAAATCTTTTAGCACCTTTATCATTGCTGTAGGCTCGCAGCCAGCTAAAAAGGCTACTGCCGCTGCTGCCAGCGCATTTTCTACATTGTGACCGCCCTTTATGCCTAATTCCTCTACCTTGCACAGCGGATAATCAATTCCTGCTAGGCGCAGGGTTAATCTATTATCAATTAAAAATGCACCTTCATCTAAAACTTCCTTGCGGCTAAAGAAAAATACCTTGCTATTAGCGCGGCTTTTCATAGCACGGCAATGCTCATCATCATAATTTAACACGAGATAATCACTAGCCGTTTGCTGAGCAAATAATTTTTCCTTCATTGCCTGATAGACTTCCATAGAACCATGGCGAACTATATGGTCAGGCGTGATATTTAAAATAGCCGCTACATGGGGACGGAAATTTTTAGTTGCCTCCATTTGATAGCTAGATATTTCTGCCGCGATAATGCCGCCCGCGCCTACGCGGATAGTTTCTTCTGACAGCGGTACACCGATATTGCCGCCTACGCCGACTTTATCAAATTTAGTCTTTAGCAATAATCCTAATAGAGTTGTCGTTGTCGTTTTACCATTAGTTCCCGTAACGGCGCAAATTGACGACTTAGCTAGCTCGTAGGCTAATTCTATCTCGGTAGTCACGCGAATATTTTTAGCATAAGCCGCCTTGATTATTGGTATTCTAACCGGTACAGCCGGCGACAAAATAACCATATCTATACCGTCTAGCATTTCTTCAGTCTGCGCGCCAAAGACAAGCTCAATTCCTTTTGTCCGCAGCTCAGAAAAATCATAATTTATATCCTTTTCCGCCTTGGCATCGCTTAAAATTACTGCCGCGCCTCTATCCTTAGCAATCTTAGCAGCTGCAAAGCCGCTTATACCTGCACCGATAACTAATACCTTTTTTCCCGCAAAATCCATAAAAAAACGCCTACCTTATAAAAGCTCTAACGCTGCTATACTAGCTAAAAGTCCCACTGTCCAAAATACGAAAACGACCTTCCATTCGCTCCAGCCGCCCAGCTCAAAATGATGATGAATAGGGCTCATGCGAAAAACTCGTTTGCCAGTGGTCTTATAGGAAATAACCTGAATAATAACCGATAATGCCTCACAAACAAAAACAAAGCCGATAATTGCTAAAAGTATTTCCGTGTGCGTGAGTATGCCCACTGCCGCTAATGCGCCGCCTAGCGCAAGCGAGCCAGTGTCGCCCATAAAAACCTTTGCCGGATGAGCATTAAAGCGCAAAAATGCCACACAAGCACCGACAATAGCTACGCAAAATAACGCTAAATCGCTATGGCCTAAAGTAAGGCAGACCACCGCATAGGCACTAGCCGCTATCGCCATAGTTCCCGATGCCAATCCGTCTAAGCCGTCAGTAAGATTTACGGCATTGCTTGTGCCAACCATTACAAACAGTACCAATAGATAGTAAAGCGCGCCAATATTTACCGTACTATCAATAACCGGTACCCAAACCGTAGTATCAATGCCGAGAATATTCGTGCCGATAGCGATAGTAACCACGGCAATAATTATTTGTCCTAAAAGCTTTTGCTTGGCCTTTAACCCTAGATTGCGTTTCTTTACAACCTTTATATAGTCATCTAAAAATCCCAGTACGAAATGTCCCAGCATGATAAATAGTGCTAAAGCAATCTCGGTATTAAAGGGCGCAGCTAAAAGAGTTCCCAAGGTTATACCTAAAATTATCATAATGCCGCCCATAGTCGGCGTACCGCTTTTAGCCTGATGACTAGCCGGGCCCTCCTCGCGTATGCTTTGACCAAACTTTAGCTGATGCAGCTTAGGTATAAAAAATGGTCCAGTAATCAGCACAAATCCCGCTGCCACTGCCGCGGCGATTAGAAAGCTTTCCAAAATAACAGCCTCTTTCTGTTTTTATTTTTATAGTAAATCAATAATTTTATCCATTTGCATACCGCGCGAGCCCTTAAATAAAATCGTATCGTTAGGCAGCAAAATTTCTTTTAGGCGGTCTGCCGCCTGCTCGTGGCTGTCGCACGCATAAACCATAGCTATGCCGCCTTCGCGCGCGCCTTTCGCGATATATTCGCCCATTTTGCCGCGCGTTATAACGGCGGTAAATTTTTTAGCGGCTAGCTCCTGCCCTACCTTTTCATGCGCACTTATAGCAAAATCGCCCAGCTCTAGCATATCACCGACCACGGCAATTTTTCTGCCGCTTGTCAGCTCTGCCACGGTATTTATTGCTGCCGACATCGACATCGGGCTAGCATTGTAGGCATCATTTATGACGTTATAGCCCTTGACCTTTTTTAGCTCAAAACGCATCTTAGTAGCCTCAAGATTATCTAGTCCCTGCTGTATCTCATCCGTACTAAAGCCTAGCACCAAGCCAACGCTTATTGCCGCTAAGGCATTATAAACATTATGTCTGCCCACCATAGCTATAGTACAGTCTGTCTGTTTACCTGCGTAAGCTACGGTAAAGGTAGTTCTATTTTCAGCTGTACGGATATTTCCGCCGCGAACATCTGCCGCATTATCTATGCCAAACGTAACGACCCTTACGCCCTCTTTAGCTTTGGCACGCATTTTAGCTACATATTCATTATCATTATTTAAAATAACTGTGCCGCCAGCAGGAATTGCCTCAACTAATTCGCCCTTAGCCTTAGCGATATTTTCCACACTTCCTAATAGCTCTATATGCGTTTCGCCGACATTGGTTACAATGCCGATAGTCGGCTCGACAAGCGGCGCGAGCTTTTCTATCTGGTGAAGTCCGCGCATACCGATTTCCACTACTGCTGCCGTATGCTTTTTTTCGATTGATAAGAGCGTCAAAGGAATACCGATTTCATTATTAAAGTTCGCCTGCGTCTTGGCTACGCTGCCACGCGCTGATAATACCGCTGCAGTTAAATCCTTAGTAGTAGTTTTGCCATTCGAGCCAGTTATAGCTACTACTGGAATATTAAACTTTTCGCGGTGCGCCTTGCCTAGCTGCTGATAGCTAGTAAGCGTATCAGGGACGGCGAGTACTGTTCCCGCTAAATTTTCTATATCACCCTTAAAATCAGTGCTGACCATTACACCGGCTGCGCCCTTTGCTAGTGCCTCGCCCGCAAAATCCTCGCCGTTAAAACGCTCGCCCTTAAAGGCAATAAACAGCACGCCCTCACTAATCTTTCGCGTATCGCTGACTAAATCAGTAAAATTTTCTTTATCCTGCTTTAATATAGCTGCGCCGGTAATTTTTACTACTTCGGCTAATGTAAATGCTGGCATTAGTTGTTCCCCCTAGCCGCTACTGCCTCACGAGCGACCTCTTTATCGTCAAAATGAATGGTTTTATCGGCAAGTATTTGATAATTTTCGTGTCCCTTGCCTAAAATTACCACTATATCATCAGTCTTGGCTAGCTCTATCGCGCGGAAAATCGCCGTGCGGCGATTAACTATCAGCTCATGGTGTTTATTGCCGATAGTTTCCTTTACGCCTGCCTCGACCTCAGAAAGTATAAATTCTGGGTTCTCAGAGCGCGGATTGTCGCTAGTAGCGATAACTACATCGGCAAGCTCGGCGGCAAGCCTCCCCATAATTGGACGCTTAGTGCGGTCGCGGTCGCCGCCGCAGCCAAACACCGCGATTATTTTTCTTTTAGCAATCTTCCGCGCGGTCTTTAGCACATTTTCTACACCGTCAGGAGTATGGGCATAGTCTACGATAATCGAAAAATCCTGTCCTGCGCGCACTAGCTCAAAGCGTCCGGCAACGCTGGTAAATTTTTCTAAAACATCCTTTATAACATCAGCCTTTATGCCCTCGGCGATAGCTGCTCCCACTGCCGACATTACATTATAAACATTAAATATTCCCGTTATATGCAGCTTCAGCGGCATAGTGCCGATATTTTTTTCAGTGAGCGTAAAGCTTGCACCATTAGCTAATACCTCAATATCGGTAGCGCGCAGACTGGCAGTTTCATTATCTATAGCGTAGGTCAGATGATTGCATTTAGCGTGTTCTAGCATAACCTTGCCCGCCGCATCGTCAATATTTACGACCGCCGTCTTATTCTTTTTTGTGCCGCCGGCACTTAGCATATCGAAAAGCTTTGCCTTAGCGAGCATATAATTTTCTAGCGTCTTGTGATAATCTAAATGGTCTTGTGTAAGATTGGTAAATACAGCTGTATCAAACTCAATGCCGCTCACGCGTCCTTGGTCTAAGGCATGGCTCGATACCTCCATAACTACATAGTCCATGCCCTTTTTCTGCATATCCTTTAAAGTGCGTTGCAACTCTACTACATCGGGCGTGGTGTTATGAATAGGATAAGCCTCGTCCTCTATCATAATTTGAATAGTACCGATTAAACCGACCTTATAGCCTGCCGCGCGTAAAATTGCGCGCGTTATATAGCTAGTAGTAGTTTTGCCGTTAGTTCCTGTAATGCCGATAATGCGCATCTTTTGCGCTGGGTAATCATGGAAAAATGGAACTATCGTGTCAAGTGTGCTATTTAAATTCTTTACTTTTAATACGCTCAAGCCGTCAGGAGCTTTTACATTGTCGCGCGTTGTTAAAATTGCTGCTGCGCCCTTTTCTACAGATTTATCAATAAAATCATGTCCGTCAACATGCACGCCCGGAATGCAGACAAATAAAGTCCCGCTCTCACACTTGCGCGAGTCATGCTCGATACTAGAAATATTTACATCGTTTCCTATAATGACTGCACCGTCAATTAATTTTGCCAGCTCGCTTAATTTTTTCATTTATTTTCCTCCCTAGTACTCTAGGTATATATGGTATCACTACTAGGCAATTTTTGTCTACCTAGAAAATTTCACAAAAAACTAGCGCAAAGTAAATCCCTGCGCTAGTTATAAAGAGCTATAAATTAAATTTTAAATTTGCCGACCATATCTTGAAGCTTTTTAGCCAGCTCCTCTAGCACTGACGAGGAAGATGCAATTTCTTCAGTTGCCGCGGATTGTTCTTCGGCGGCTGCCGAGATTGTTTCCGTATGCTTAGAGGTGGTCTTACTTACCTCATCAATCTGTTTAACCGAGGCAACTATGCTTTCAGCCGCATCAGATATAGAGCCTGCTGCCGTTTGGAAGGTATTTACCTGCGACTTAATGCCGTTGATACGGTTTTGGATAGCCTTGAACTGTTCGCCTACAGCGTTTATCGACTCCGTGCCTGCCTGTACGTCCTTGCTGCCTGCCTCCATGGTCTTTATGGCATCTGCGGTATCATTCTGAATGGATTCAATCTTATTTTTGATTTCAACCGCTGCCTTTTGCGACTCCTCGGCAAGCTTTCTAACCTCGCCGGCTACTACGTTAAAGCCGCGACCGGCCTCGCCAGCACTGGCTGCCTCGATAGCAGCGTTTAGTGCGAGGAGGTTCGTTTGGTCAGCGATGGCTACGATTGTATCGACAATGCTGCCGATAGCACGCGAGTTCTCCGACAGTACGCGGATAGTTTCCGCCGTTCTAGCTACGCTCGTTTCAATATCCTTCATTTTGCTGACAGCGTCAATCATCATCTCTGCACCACTTTGGGCTGCTACCGCCGTTTCATCAGATGCAGTATTTATAGTGTCAGTATTTTTCTTCATCTCTTGAATAGTGCCAAAGAATACATCGACCGAGTTTCTAGCTGCCGTGATATTTTCTGCCTGCGTACTCATGCCCTCGGCTACCTGCGAAACCGTTTCGGCAACGTTGCCGGCTGCTTCGGCAGACTGCTGGGCATTTAGATTTAGACTGCCGGCAGAGTGACCGACATTTTCGGCTGCACCGTTGATATTTTTAATAATATCGTGCATCTTTTCTGCCATGTTGTTAAAGGCAGCGGCGGTCTTGCCGATTTCATCATTAGTTCTAACCGGTATTCTGCCCGTTAAATCGCCCTGCGCAAAGCGTGCCGACTGGTCAGCCATTTCTACGAGCGGGCCAACTAATTTGCTGGCTAAAAATCTAGCAGCAATAAACGATACCACCATCATAATCAGTGATACAATAATCATCATCGTTAAAAGCTTTACAATCGGCTGCAAGGCATCGGAGCGTTTATTTTCTACTATTACACTCCAGCCAACACCTTCAACCGGAGCAGACGCGCCTACGCACTCATCGCCGTCAGCATTTACATAGTTAAGATTAGATACCTGACCACTCATAGCGGCAGCTACCGGCGGCAAATCCTTCCAGCTCGTAAGCTCCTGCGTATATTTCGGGTCGGGGTGAATTAAAACATTGCCCTTGGTATCAGTGATATAGCGTATCTGACCGCTGTCTTTTTCATTGCCCGCCTTGTAGTTTAAAATATCATCAATAATCTTTATACGGACTAATACATAGCAGATACCGACTAGCTTGCCGTCCTTTTTAATCGATACCGACTCAGCAAAGCTTATTTCATTGGTGGCTCTTGAAATTATGGCATCATTATAAAATACATCCTTGCCCTTTACAATTTCCTTTACATAGTCACGGTCACCGACAAAGAACATCTTGCCGGAGTCACGGGCAATCTGCATACCGTCAAGCCCGGCTACTGCTACGTTCTGGATTTCCGGATGCTCACGCTTAAATTGCTCTAGTACTGGCTTAATTCTTGCTGCGTCCATATCCTTGAAACATTCTTGGTCAGCTAGCGATGCTAATGCACTCGTAGTCATTGTCATGGCTGTTTCTACGTTTTTCGCCTTCGCCGATGCGGCAAAAATATTTTGCTGCTCAAGGTTATCGAGATAGCTTGTATATGTCTGATAGCCGACAATCACAGCTACGAAAAACAGCGGTATAAATACCACTGTCATGAAACCGATTGTCAGCTTATTTTTAAGCGACATATCATCCCAATAATTAAAAACCCTAGCTGTTTCATTCATAACAACATCTCCCATTTACAAATCTTTATGTATCCTTACATTTATATATCTATTATTGTAAACCTTTTTGCAAAAAATTAACAGTACAATTTTTATTTTAATGATACAATTTTAATATTATTTCAGAAAAATTTAAAAATAAAATCAAAAAGTGACACAAAATAAGCTGCCACGTTGGTGACAGCTTCTAATGACCAAAATAAGTTTGCCGCGGCACCTCCATGCCGAGCTGGTCGCTGGCAATTGCCTTTATTCTTTCAGGAGACTTTAATTTAGCAATTTCGATTTTAAGCCGTTCATTTTCCTGCTCAAGGTCTGCCGCTTCCTTTTGCACCTCGATTAAAGCATAGCCGCGGCTGGCATTTATGCCGCTGCCGACAGTTACCGCCATAGCCAGTATAGTTACTGCAATAAACATTATTTGACAGCGCGCGCGCAGAGTAGTATTTATTACCGTCTTATAGAGCGGCTGCCTCGCGGCGCGGTGCAAAGCCTCGCGCTCGCTTAAACTGCGCGCAGGCTTTTCCTGTGGCTCGTAATTTTCCTGTTTAGCCAGCATATTACTTCCCCACCTTACTATATGGCGGCAATTTTTCGGCTATACGCAGCTTGGCACTTTTTGAGCGGGAGTTAGTATCTAGCTCCGCCGCAGTTGCCGTTATCGGCTTGCCGATTAGCTTTATCTCAGGGTGATGATTGCAGGTGCATATAGGAAGCTCCGGCGGACAGATACAGCCGCGCGTCATTTCCTTCAGCGTTTTTTTAGCTATGCGGTCCTCTAGCGAGTGAAAGGTGATTATTGCCAGCCTGCCGCCCGGCTTTAGATGAGCGACAGCAGTCTTAAACGCATTTTCTAAAATACCCAGCTCATCATTTACCTCGATGCGGATTGCCTGAAAAATTCTTTTTGCTGGATGCCCTGTGCTGACCTTTCTTACCGCCTTGGGAATTGCCTTGCAAATAATATCGACTAGCTCGCCCGTAGTTTTAATGGGCGCGTCCTGCCTTGACTGCACAATAAATTCAGCAATGCGCTTACTCCACCGCTCCTCGCCATATTCTTTAAAAATACGATTTAGCTCATCTAGGCTATAATTATTTACCACATCATAGGCCGAAAATGAACGCTCGGTATCCATGCGCATATCTAGCGGCGCGTCCTGCATATAGGAAAAACCGCGCTCGGCGGTATCAATTTGATGTGACGACACGCCTAAATCAAAGACTATGCCGTCAACGAGCGGCGCATTTTGTGCCGCCAAAATATTTTCTAGCTGGCTAAAATTACTGTGGACAATATCAACGCGGCATTTAACGTCAGCTAATCTCTTGGTTGCCGCCGCAATCGCCGATTCGTCTTGGTCAATGCCGATTATCCGACCCTTTTTTGTTAGCATTTCCGCAATGCGGTGCGAGTGGCCTGCACCGCCTAAGGTGCAATCCACATACGTTCCTTCTTTGCTAGTTACGAGCCCTTTTACTGTCTCGTCTAGCATTACGCTTACATGATGAAACTCCATTGCTTGCTCCCTAGGCTAAACTTTTCAAATCAAACTCTAAATCCGATAGTGCGCTAGCTATAGCGGCAACATCAGTATTGACCTCGCCGTTATAAAGCAGCCAGCGTTCCTTATTCCAAACCTCGATACGGTTATCAACACCAATCAGGATAACGTCCTGTTTTAAATTAATCTCGGCATAGCTTCTAAGTGCGGCAGGAACTAAAAATCTGCCCTGCTTGTCACACTCTAAGGTACGCGCGCCGGCAAAGAAAAATCTGCTTAAAGCGCGCGCCGCTGGTTTGGTTGTAGGAAGAGCGCGCAGCTTTGCCGACCAATCCTCCCACGCCTGCTGACCGTAAAGAAAAAGACAGCTATCAAGTCCCTTAGTGATTACAAAGGAAACTCCTAACTCTTGGCGAAAATCAGCCGGCAGAATAATGCGCCCCTTCGCATCGATTGCGTGCGTATATTCTCCTATAAACATTCTGCCTAACCTGCCTTCTGCCATAAAAACCCACTTTTCCTACTAATTTTATACCAAAAATTCCGCCATTTGACAAGTCCTTATGCTTGGCAGAGGGCGCGATTAATTTTTACTCCAGCCAAACTTGCTGAAAATTGGCGTGTAGCGAATACGCTCGTAAAAATCACGCATTGTATTTTCCGTGTGAAAAATCGGCACACGCTCAATAGCATATACGTTACTCATACCGTCAGCATTGCCATATTTAATAGTAAAGGCAGCCTTATAGCCTGCCTCCTTAACAAGCTGCGCGATGTGCAGATTATAAGTCCCCGTAGGATAGGCTATATAATCTATAGCGTGTCCTAGCTCCTCCTCTAGCTTTGCCTTCGACTCAGTAAGCTCATAACGCAAATCATCATCAGATAAATCAGTCATAGAACGGTGCGTTACCGTATGCGACTCTATAGAGTAGCCCTCGGCATCTAATTTTTTCACCTGCTCCCATGTCAGATAATTTTTCTTCTTGCCGATAAAGCTCGTGACCACAAAAATAGTCGCCTTGAAATTATATTTCTCCAGCAATGGGTAAGCATTTATAAAATTATCCTCATAGCCGTCATCAAAAGTAATCAGTACCGGATTTTCCGGCAATGCCGTGCCGCTCTCCATAGCATTATATAAATCATCGGGCGTTATCGCGTGGTAATTATTATTTTTTAAAAATTCTAGCTGGGTGGCAAAATCAGTGGGACTAACCGCCAGTGAGTGAAACCTATCGCTAATCTGATGATAATTTAAAACCATAACCCGCGGCATATCGCTGACCGTTGCATTTTTATCTAGGCTCGGCTGATTTTTAGCATTATCATCATTGCCGCCATAAAAAAATAATGCCAGCCCTAACATAATCGCCGCCACTATAATATATAAAAATCTATTTCTTATCATGCACACCTCCAGCCATTTATTTAATTTTACATTTATTGAGCCAAAGTTACAATAGCCTAAATATAATTGTTTTATGTATTTTATTGACTTTATGTAAAATAAGTAATATCCTATTTATGTAGGAGGTAAAGCAATGAAACGCAAAGATTTACTGAAAAAGCTAAAAGCTGCTGGGTTTCATGAAGTCCGCGATGACGGCAGTCATACCATTTATAAAAAAGACGGTTGGCGAGCAGTACAAATACCGCGGCATAAAGAAATTAATGAGCTTACCGCTCAAAGTATTTTAAAAGCAGCTGGCTTAAAGTAATCACGCGGGGGCTTTGCCCCCTTCTGTATTAGTTGCAAGGGGGACTAAAATTGAAAGAATATATTTATCCAGCAGTTTTTCATAAAAATAAAGATAATACCTTTACAGTCACTTTTCCCGATTTACTCGGCTGCATAACCGAAGGTAAAACTCTCGGTCAGGCTATGAAAATGGCACAGCTTGCCCTCACTCAATGGATTGAATATCTGCACGATGAAAAAGAAATTATTCCACCAGCTAGCAATTGCCATGATATAAAAATCACTAACGAAGAAATAATATCTTTTATTCAGGCAGATTTGCGCGATACTCGCGCTGTTAAACGCACCGTAAGCTTGCCAAAATGGATGGATGATAAATTAGCTGAATTAGGCTTTAGTCTATCAAAAATACTTCAAGAAGCTGCTCAGAAAAAAATAGATATGATAAAAGCCTGATAACAATATTACTTGTAGCAAGGTATATCTTTATGCTATAATTCCTATGTTGATTAGTATCTCTAATATACAGGAGGTTTTTAATAATGGCTATCACTAAAGATATGAGCATTTTAGAGGTTGTACAGAAATACCCGGACACCGTTGATGTGTTTGTAAACTCCGGCATGGGCTGCCTAGGCTGCGCTGCCGCTCACTTTGAAAATATTGAGCAGGGCGCAATGGCTCACGGTATCGACGTTGACGCGCTCATCAAAGGGCTAAATGACGCTATCGGCGAGGCAGAGTAACAGCAAATAAAAAGGCTGCAGCACAAATGGAGCTAATCCGTTCGTGTGGCGGTCTTTTTTATTGCCTAAAAACAAAAAATATTATAGCCGATCTCCATATGGTAATGACTTAATATAGTCTTCCATGAACTGCCAATCTGGAACATATCCTTCTTCTGAATATGTATGTTCATCATCAATAAAGATTGTCCCATCTGCATTATGTTTAACAGGAAGTTTTATCACAGATTTCCCGAATTTTTTTACATCATGTGGTTTTCTTCCATAAGACCATCTATACTTATCCTTCATAATAATTGTGCATAAAAACATTGCAAGATGAGGATTCATCATATGATTTTTTACATAAAATGCTGTAATATCATGACTACATGTAAATTGTTCTTTTTGATAAAAAGCATTACACACAGAACCATTAACCGTAACAGCTATACAATTTCCAACGTATAACTTTTTAGCTAAAGTGTTATCTTCATTTCCTACTTTATCCCATCCTCTAATATCTTCAATACTGTAATATTCTGTTACACCATTATTAGATTCTGTTGATGCTAAAAAAGGAATATCACCTTTTGCTGAATGCTCTGGTTTTTTATTATAAAAACCACCTTTCAACACAAAGACGTCATCTAATGTAAACTCTTTCCAATCATCATAAATCAAGGCTACAGCATTACTGATAAATTGATTTGTCGTAAGTGGCTTATGATGTAATGATTTTATATAATCTTCCATGAACTTCCAATTTGGAACATATCCATTATCAGAATACTTTTTATCTACATCAATAAACGGTGTTCCATCTGCGTTATGTTGAATAGGAAGATTGATTCTAGTCTTATTCATATTATCTAATGTCCATTTTCGACCATATGAAAATTTATATTTTTCTTGTCTAATTGCGGTTACCATGAACAGCCCTATATATTTGTTAAATTGCTCATAATAAGAATACAACACATTAACATCATCTGTCGCCCAATACGGTTCTGATTGATAAAATGCTTCTCCAACAGAACCATTATAGCTCAATGAAATTGTATTTGCAGAGTGAATAGGTTTTTGTCCAATATGATTTGCTACACCGTTATTTGAATCAATAGCTCCAATATAATTATTGTCACCTTCTTCCCAGTCAGCAGCAGTCAATCTTTTTCCTTTCTTTATATCAAATAACCTTCCCATTTCAAATTCTTTCCATGTATGCAGATTAAGATTCATAAATCTTGCCCGCCTTCATAAGATACGCAAGATAATTATTCAATGTCTGTTGAAAATCTTCTTCACAAAGTTTTGTGTAATCAGTTTTCATATACGCTTCGCAAAGCCATTCATCTTTCCCTGATACTTCTGCTGTTGCTGACAAACCATCAACCGATTTATGATTACGGAATAAACGAAGCCATTCTTCTTCAATAGCTTTCCATTTACTATTTCCATCATCATCAAACTGTTCTACACGACCAAGATTTTTCTTTTTCTTGAAACCATCTTCTTTATAGTAACCGAAAAATGTTTCTTTTGTAGTCCCATCAGCTTTAACATGTGGTTCACCTAAAGTCAACACCATACAGCAAGCCGATGCAGATGCTCCCGGATAAAAAATCTCATTTGGAAGTGTAAATACCGCTTCTAACGTATTATTTTCTAACATTGATATTTTTTCATTTTGAATAATAGCTTTTGTTCCAATCGCAGCTGCAACTGGAAGTAATACAGCCATTTTCACTGTCTTACGAGGTTTACCATCCTTTTCTCTTTTATCATTCATTTCTTTAATTACATCAGATAGATAATGAACAAATACAAATCCCTTTGTTGGGTCTTCTTTTCCATTCTTTGAATTTCCCCAACTTACTTTATACTTAGCTGGTATTCCAATAGGTTTTGCATTATACGGTGGATTCATAAGAATAATATCGGGGTCTGCATTTTTGATAAAATCCTTACAATCAAAGCAGCTTCCGAATTTGATATTACTGTTTCCATCACCATGAATCAACATATTTGTTGTAGAAAGACCATAGGCTTTTTCTTCCACTTCAATACCATAAATATGTTCTTCTTTCACCTTACGCATAAGGTCTTTTGCTTCTTCCTCACGTTTACCACGTCTACAATCAGCAAGCTCTTTTACCATCGCTTGTACAAGGAAAGAACCACTTCCACAAGTTGCATCCAGAACACGCTTCGTTCTATCTACACCTGTAACACGACACATAAACTCTGTAATATGGTCAGGTGTAAATGCCTGATTCTTATCTGCTTTTCCTGTGTATTTATTAAAAGCAATGAAGAACATATTCAGAATATCTTGTCCTTCGGAACTATCAGTATCAATATATCTGTAAATATCTAACATGATTGTTTCAAGAATTTCTACCCAATCAGTTGTTTTTAATGCTCTAATCTTTTGGTTTCCCAAAACATTCTTTTGAAGTAATTCAATCTTTTTAGCTTTATTATCCGAACCATCTAATAAATCAGATAACACACCTTCAATGGCACCTCTGATGCCCTTCGGTGTCATCAGACTCCAGAACTCTTTCATTGAATCAACAAATTCTTTTGTAATCAAAACAGTACCTTTCTTTTTTACAAGGTCTTTAATATACAAAAGGCTTGTTCCTACGAATTGACTGCGAAGATTCTCGTCAATATCCTTTTTATGTAAAAGCTCATTCAATGAATATGTATTTCTAAGCACCGTTTCTCGGTCATTAGATTTATTGATTCTGAACAATTTCACATAATGAGCCATTCTATCCAGCATAGTTTCATCTTTCAATACATGTTCATCATCTACAAATGACTTCCAAACCTTGATTTTATCATTATTTGTATTAGCAAGAATACAAATAGCTTTCTTTCCCGGATGAATTGCACGTTCTTCTTCTAGATACTCACGCAACTGTTTTTCATCAGCAGCAACATAATTCTGTTTTGTTTCAATTAGAATAACGACATTATCCAATTCAAAACGAATATCCAATTTAAAATGCGATACATGGTGACCGACTTTTTCCTCTAGCTGTGTTTTTCCTCCCGCTGCTTTAACATAACTATATTCACCACCTTCTATATTGCTCGTTAAATATTCTTTTCCAATAATTTCAATCATATCATGTCTAGTCATAATATCTTTTGCTCCATTTTATTTAAATCTATTTAAAATTATTGACAAGCGTATTTGCAGCAACACTGCGCCGACGATAACGCCGCCGATAAGGCTTATCCAGTAGCCATAAGGCCCCATGTCAGTATAATTAGCTAGGTAGTAGCCTAGCGGTAGTCCGATAATCCAGTAGGAGAGCACGGCTAGCAAAAATGTTACATGGACATCCTTATAGCCTCTTAGCGCGCCTTGAAGCGGCGCATTAATGCTGTCGGCAAACTGCATAAATACGGCGTAGATTAAAAAGCCGCCCAAAACGCTTTGCACTTCGCTGCTTGAGGTGTAGAAGGCGGCAATTTCAGCCTTAAACTGCGTTAATAGGAGAGCAATGCTTCCTACAAAAACAAAGGTCAGCACGCGGCTAAGAGTTATATATTCTTTCGCGTCTTTATAGCGGCGCGCGCCGACCTCAAAGCCGACAAGAATTGTAAGTGCCATGCTGACAGAAAGCGGCAGCATATAGACTACCGTAGTAAAGTTCATAGCCGCTTGATGCGCTGCGACTATCGTTGTGCCGTAGGTAGCAATAAATAATCCTACTGCGCCAAAAATACTTTGCTCGCAAAAAATTGTACTGCCGATAGGTATGCCTACACCTAACTGTTTTTTCCATTCGGCTAGATTTAGCCGCGGCAGATTTTTAAAAATATGGTATTCCTTAAATGGGCTGACGGTGGTCACGACAATAATATTTAAAATTAAATTCAAGGTGAAGGCTATTGCCGAGCCAATGCCCGCGCCGATACCGCCAAACGCTGGAATACCGAAAAGTCCGTACATAAAAATATAGTTTAAAACTATATTTACAGGGACAGTACACATAGTTATACACATAGTTAGGCGCGTGTAGCCGTGCGCGTCAATGAAGTTGCGCAAAACACCGGCTAAAAATATCGGCAGCATACCGCAGGATACCGCCATAAGATAATGAGTTGTTATGTACTCAACTCGCGGCTCTAAGCCGAGGAGCGGCAAAATCTGCGGCACAGTGATATAGCCAAAGGCGATAAAGCCAACCGCCAAGGCAAATGCCCAATAAAAGCCCTGCTTTACAATAAAGCCGATTTTATCACTTTTGCCCGCGCCGTAAAGCTGGGAAATTGTCGGTGTAAGCCCAGAAATTATTCCTAAAATACTGCCAAAAAATGGCATAAATAGATTTACGCCAACGGCTGCACCGGCTAAATCCTGTTGACTGATATGTCCCGCCATGATGACGTTAAAAAATCCGGTGGCGATTAACGATAACTGCGTTACGAGTATCGGCAGCAGCACGGCGAAGAATTGTTTAGTTTTTTCCTTATAGCTAAATGTCTGTTTCATTTTTCCCCCTATATTAAACAAATAGCCACTAAAGATTTAGCTCTTTAGTGGCTATTAATTTTAATGTTCGTCTTTTTTTAGACAACAATTTTTGTATTTTTTACCGCTGCCGCAAGGGCATGGCTCGTTGCGGCCAACCTTTTTGCCCGTAGCGTCTTTAAAAGGAACTACGCGACCCTCGCTGACGTTTATTATTTCATCTGGTGTATTGCCTTTTAGCAGCCACATATGCATACCATTATTTAGCCCGACTAAAAGCTGGGCGGCTGTTTCCATTTTTTCATTGTCGCTACCAAGCTTTAGCTCCTCTAAATACTCAAAGGCATCTTGAAGAGTGCCGCCGTTTTGCAGGATAATCATAATCTCGCCGACAATATCGGCAGCTTTTAATACCTCTAGTCCATACGCCTGCATTAAAAATTGTGCCAATGCTTTGTAGCCGTCAGTAGCATCGATATAGTTATCCGAGCCGGCATCATAAATCTCGCTATAGGTAAATTCCTTATAAGGAATATTAGCTCTAGCGCGCTGCTCGTCCTCAAGCTTATTTTCATCAATTACCGTGTAATATTTAGCACCGGTAGGGAGTGCGGTAATCGTATTTTTCCAGCAGGAGGTATTAAGCATTACGCCGACAAAGTCACTAAAGCTCATCTCAGCGCGCTGTGCCTCATCGAGATAGCCCCTAACCTTATTATAAAGCTCCTCATAGTTCATATAGCCGTAGTAAAATAAAATTCCTGCCGAAAGTCTTGCCGTTTCGCTGTTTAGCTCGGCTAAGCTTTTATAAGCACCTGAGTCGATTTTATTAAATTCTTCGATTATTTCCTGCGGCATATACCACGCGAGCTTGTCGCCGTCTTTGGCGCAGGAAACTAAGCCTAGGGCGCGCAAATAATCTAGGCGCACATCATCATCGCGCAGCTCTAAGGTTTTGCCGCCCTTGTCAATGATATGCTTAAAGGCATAGTATTCCTCGGTCAGCACTGAAGGAAACCATTTTTTAGCAAAAGCTACGATTTCTGCGGCTAGCTTTTCAACTAGCTCGGCTTTTTTTAGCGAGCTTGCGCCCGTTACATTTAAGTTATAGCGAATATCGTCTAGCTCCTGCTTAGTCATGGCGTTAAGCATACCGGCTAAATTTAACTGAGCGGGCAGTTTATGACGGTAGAGTGCCTTTTGACGGTCTTTAGCATATTCATCTAGCATCTCATCAAGCGTTTGTTCCTGCTCTAGCTGCTCTTTTTCCATTAGATAAAAAATCCTCGCTTTCATTTTTAGCTTTATATCAGCCGAAATAGTCGGCTATGCCGTCAGCTATTCCCTGTGCGGCTTTTTTTATGCCGTCCTCGCTGTTTAGTAGCTTTTCTTCCTTATCGTTAGAGATGAAGGCAACTTCGACTAACGTTGCCGGCATATCGGTGTGCTTTACTACATAGAAATTACAGCTCTGTGTGCCGCGGCTCTGCGTGCCGATTTGGTCAATAACGCCGGAGCGCACCTTGTCGGCAAGGTCGCGGGATTTTTTCGAGCCGAGAGCATAGTAGTAGCCAGTTGTTCCCTTCGCCGCACCGTTAGAAAAGGAATCCATATGAATGGAAATAAAAATATCGCTCTTGCTATTATTGGCCACATCGCAGCGCGCCTGCAATTCTTCAATATCGCTGGCATTGGCTTTTTTCGGCGATACCTCGGTATCAGTTTCGCGCGTCATATAGATAGTCGCGCCTTCCTGCACTAATAATCTTTTTAGCTCATTAGCAATGCGCAGCGTCACACTTTTTTCCATAATGCCGGTTGGCCCGATAGCACCGGAGTCGCTGCCGCCGTGACCGGCATCAATCGTTATTTTGCGCCCTTTAAGTCCCGTGATAGCTGACCACTCGTCATCTTCAGCGTTATTATCACTGCTGTCATCAGTTTTATTGCTGCCAGTACTATCCGCCGCATCCTTTATCGGCGAATTGTTTTCATCATCAGGCGCAGTTATCGGCTCTTTTATAGGCTCGTCCTTAGGTTCTTCTTTCTCCGCTGGTTTTGCCGTCTGTACATTATCAGGCAGCTTTATCTTAGTATCGCTAGAGCTGGTAAGATTGCCAAAATCCATAACTACGCGGTTAGGATTGCTTAGTGTAAATACGTTGTAATTATTTTTACCGACCTTGGTTTCAATAACTACGCGCACGGTGCTTTGGTCAAACTGCGCCATGCGCATACTCGATACAAAGCGATTGCTAACTCCCTGGTCTTTTTTTAGCTTCGGCGACAGCCACGCATTTTGAATGTCGACTACTACGCGCTCCGGCGATGACAATACCATTTTCTTTATCGTCACCGGCTTTGATGCATCTATTACAATGCGCACTTTATCGCTGCTGCTAGATGTTCTAACGCCCGTTACCTCGCTAAGGCCTGCCGCCCGCTCGCTAAAGTTATCGGCTGCCGCCATAGACAGCGGCAGCAGCATATATAACATAACAATAGACAGGATTAACCTCAATTTTTTCATAACTACCTCCAAAAAAGACAGTACGTTTTAATTATCGTATTAAATAAAAAAAAATGCAAGCAAATATTTTTCAAAAGGCTATTGCATTTACATAATTACTAGCGTATAATGCTAAAGGTTTTGACGAAATTAGGAGGAAAGCTATGAATAAATATGATGTTGCAATTGTCGGCGGCGGGCCGGCCGGTGTCTTTGCCGCCTATGAGCTGGCAGAAAAAGCTCCCAAGCTAAAAATTATCGTTCTAGAAAGCGGCAAGGATATTTATAACCGTGTCTGCCCTATATCGACTGGCAAGGTAAAAAGCTGTATCGGCTGCAAGCCTTGCAGCATCATGCGCGGCTTTGGCGGTGCAGGCGCATTTTCTGACGGCAAATATAACTTTACTACAGAGTTTGGCGGCTGGCTGAATGAATACCTGCCCGATGACGAGGTTATGGATTTAATTAACTACGTCGACAAAATAAATATGAAGCACGGCGCGCCGGCAGAGGTTTTTTCTACGAAAAATTCTAATATCGGCAATTTAGCCCTGCATTATGATTTACATCTACTTTCCGCCTCGGTACGCCACCTTGGTACGGAAAATAATTTAAATATGCTCAAGGCAACCTACGAATATTTAAAAGATAAAGTAGAGTTTCGTTTTGAGTGCGCCGCTAAACATATCATCTCTAAGGGTGACGGCGACAATGAGCTAGAGCTAGAGAGCGGCGAAAAAATTCAGGCAGAATTTTTAATTGTTGCTCCTGGGAGAGCCGGTGCGGAGTGGTTTTCTAGCGAGTGCGACAGACTCGGATTAGAGCAGGAAAATAACCGCGTAGATGTCGGCGTGCGTGTAGAAGTTCCCGATGAAATATGGAACCATATCACTAGCGAAGTCTACGAGGCAAAGCTTGTTTACCGCACCAAGGGCTACGGCGACCAAGTGCGCACCTTCTGCATGAACCCGCATGGCCATGTGGTTATGGAAAACACGGACGGTATCGTTACGGTAAACGGCCACTCCTACAGTGACCAAAAGCTGCAGAGCAACAATACTAACTTCGCGCTTTTAGTTAGCAATCACTTCACTGAGCCGTTTAAGTCGCCACATCAGTACGGCAAGCGCATCGCATCATTTTCTAATATGCTCGGCGGCGGTATTATCGTGCAGCGTTTTGGCGACCTTATGAAGGGACGGCGCACCAACGCTCACCGCATGAGCAAGAGCTTTACTAAACCCACCCTCGCCGCTACGCCTGGCGATTTATCGCTAGTTCTGCCTAAGCGTCACTTAGATAATATTATCGAGATGATACAGGCACTAAACAATATTGCACCAGGAATGACCAATGATGACACTCTCCTCTACGGTGTCGAGGTTAAATTCTATAGCTCGCGCGTAGTGCTGTCTAAAGAACTAGAAACTAAATTTAAAAATATATTTGCTATCGGCGACGGTGCCGGCGTTACCCGCGGTCTGTCGCAGGCAGGCGCAAGCGGTGTATATGTTGCCCGCCGCATTTTAAGCCGCCTAAAGTAACTAATAAAAAAATCCTAGCTAGTTAGCTAGGATTTTTTTATTCGCTTTTCGTTGAGCGCATGAATAATGACATCAGCTGCTCCTTCGGGTCTTGATGATTATGTACGATTTCATAAACGGTTGCACAAATAGGAAGTTCTACATTATAATCCTTGCCTAGCTCCATTAATGCCTCGACAGTGTAAACACCTTCTGCCAGCTTGGTAAAAGGCTTGCCGAGAATTAAATCTTCGCCAAAGCGGCGGTTATTGCTATGCGGTGAAAAAAGTGTCGCCTCGTAGTCGCCTAAATGCGATAGTCCGTAGACAGTCATTTTGTTGCCGCCCATTTTTTCAATCAGCCGCGACAGCTCCGCCGTGCCGCGCGCCATGAGTGCGCCCTTTAAACTGGCATAGTTAAAACCGTCTAGCATTCCAGCGGCTATGCCGATAACATTTTTTGCCGCCGCGCCGATTTCCGTTCCCAGCAAATCCTCGCCGTAGTAAAAACGTATCAGTGAGCCGCTAAACGTATCGACTATAAATTTAGTAAGTGCCAGACTTTCGCTAGCGATTACCATACAGTTAGGAATACCGCGCGTAAAATCCTGCACATGGCCAGGCCCAACCCAGACAGCAATAGCCTTATCGCTGCCGATTTCTTCTGAAAGTACCGTAGTCAGCCGTTTTCCCGTGCCGATTTCTAAGCCCTTCATGCATAGAACAAATTTTTTAGTATTTAAATTTTCTAGCTTTGCTAACTGTTTGCCAAAATTTCTCAGCTCCTGCGAGCTAATAGAGATAACTATAATATCGGCACTAGCCACCGCTGCCGCTAAATCATCAGTTAAATTTATTTCTAGCGGCAGCTTTAAATATTCATTGCGCCTAGTTTTCTGTAGCTCCTTTAAATGACTAGAATTATTTCTGCCCCACAGCGTCACCTTGTGACCGATGCTATCAGCATACCACGCATGAAACGAGCCCCAGCGACCGCAGCCCAAGACCGTTATATTCATGCTCCGACCTCCGTTTTTACGCCAGTCAAGTCGCGCACCACTTCGCCGGCAATGATTAAGCCCACGACTGACGGCACAAAGGAAATGCTACCCGGTACGGCGCGCCGATTATCGCAGTTGCGCGCGCTCCCTGGAGGGCAAATGCAATTTTTGCCGCAGCCGCTTTGCTTAACGGCGAGCGGCTTTTCTTTAGAATAAACTACCTTTAGCTTTTTAATGCGGTTCTCCTTTAGCTTTTTGCGCATAACCCGCGCTAGAGGGTCGACACTGGTTTTATAAATATCGGCTACTTCAAATTTTGTCGGGTCAAGCTTATTGCCAGCCCCCATACTGCATATGATAGGAATATTTAGCTTATTGCATTGCAGGACTAAATTTATCTTGCCTGTCACGGTATCAATCGCATCGACCACATAATCATAGTGATTAGTAAAAAATTTAGCCGCATTCTCTGGTAAGTAAAAATCCTCAATCGTATCTACTATAGCCTTAGGATTTATCTCTAAAATTCTTTCCTTCATCACTAAGGTTTTCGCCTTGCCTACCGTTTTAGAGGTCGCGTGTATCTGCCTATTGATGTTGGTAAGGCAGATTAAATCATTATCAATAAGCACTAAATGCCCTACACCGGCGCGCGCTAATCCTTCAGCCACAAACGAGCCTACGCCGCCCACGCCGAATATTGCTACTGTACTATTAGATAGTTTCTCCATACCATTTGCACCTAACAATAGTTCAGTGCGCGAAAATCTTCCTAGCCCTGCCAAAGTATATTTTCCTTTCTATATTATCACTTATTTTTATCCTTATCGCCGACAATACTAAATGCCGGCAATACAAACGGCTGACTTTTAAAGGTATTGTTTTCTCCCGTCTGACTGCCCATAAAATTAGGAAATGCCAGCTGCTGATTAGCATTCTGTACCTTTTCAGTAATCACGTCCTGCCGTACCGTGCTTTTAGGCACTTCTACCGGTGCTGCTTTTTTTACTACGCTGTCGGCAAAGTCGGTAGCAATAATGGTAACCCGTATATTCTTTCCTAGCTCGTTATCAATAACTGTTCCTAATATAACATTTACATCGGGATGAGTTTCTTCGGCGATAAATGCCGTTGCCTCCTCGACATCAAACAGGCTTATTAATTCATTGCCCGTGATATTTATGATAACGCCGCGCGCTCCTGCCAATCCGCGATTATTTAGAGGACTAGCTATTGCCTCCTTCACCGCATCAACTGCACTTTTATCACTGTTGCCAATAGCTAATAGTGCATCACTGCTGTCACTTTGTCTAAATATAGTCGTCACATCAGCAAAGTCGACATTTATAACGCCAGTGGTAAGAATTAGCTCAGCAATACAGCTAATTGCCTGCTTTAAAATATTATCCGCAGCAACAAACGCCTGCTTAAAGGACATCGTGCGATTTTCCGGCAGCTTCATCAGGTTATCATTTTCCACCACGATTAAAGCGTCCATTTGCGACTGCAATTTAGCTATGCCGTCTAATGCCGTCTTTTTTTTGCGGCTGCCCTCGAACATAAACGGCGTAGTCACTACGCCGACTGACAGCACGCCCATTTCTTTGGCAATTTTAGCCATGACCGGTGCTGCGCCCGTGCCAAAGCCGCCGCCAAGCGTGGCAGCAATAAAAATCATATCCGCACCGTTTATAGCTTTTTTTAGCTCCGCTGTTGCTGCCTGCGCCGCCTGCTCGCCTAGCTCCACATTGCCGCCCGTGCCGCGGCCGGCGGTAAGATTTTCACCGACAGCGAGTACTTTTACACCGCTGCTAGCAATATTTTCTAATTGTTTTTGGTCGGAATTTATCGCGGTAAGCTCAATATCTAAAGTTTTATGCTGTCCCATACGCGCAATAACATTATTGCCGCCGCCGCCCACACCAAACACTTTTATTTTTATTTTAGGCTTTATTATTAGCTCGTCTGCCATATAAAATTCCCCTCTCGATGAGCTGCTGCTCACTTCATCGTGTATTTTTTGTCTATTCGCTAAAAAATATATTATTTCCTGCCGAGCGCAGTATAAAAATAGACAGAGCCAAAGCCCTGCCTACTAAAAAATTTAATGCTTAGCTAAACAGAAAAACTGTAAGTGCCGCTAAAATTAATTTTAAACCGTCTAGTTTCATACCCAAAACACTTCCTAAACCTTGGTCAAAATGAATTACAGCTACGATTATACTAGCTTTAGCCGCCGTTTACAATAGCTTTCATGCGCGCGGACGCAAAATGCCGCGCAGCTGCGTTACTATAACTCCGGCAAACATCAGCACGCAGCCAAAAAGCTGTGCGCTAGTCATCACCTCGCCTAGCACAATAAAGCTAGCTAACGCACCAAACACCGCCTCAAAGCTCATAATAATAGCCGCCTGTCCAGGTTCAGCGTAACGCTGCCCGATAATCTGCAAGGTAAAAGCAATACCGCCCGACATAACGCCGCCAAAAAATATAGGAAACCAAGCGCGGATTATCGGCGCAAAGCTTATATCCTCAAATAAAATCGCTCCTATAGTGCTGCCGACAAAGCACATAAGCATCTGTGCGGTCGACAATTCTATAACATCAACTAATGCCGCTTTCCTATCAATATAAAGTATCTGTCCCGCCCAAAAAAATGAGCTTACAATGACTATCACATCGCCAAAATTTAACGAAACCTCGCCTTGAATGGATAATAAATATAATCCCAAAAGTGCCAGCAGCGCGCCTAGCCAATTTTCGCCATGAATTTTTTTACCGAGCAGCATCGCCCCTATAGGCACTATGATGATATAAAGTGCCGTTATAAAAGCCGTCTTGCCCGCGGTCGTATAAACCATAGCTATTTGCTGCATACTCGTTGCCACCAGCATAAACGAACCAGCTATAAGGCCTGCCTTCCAGCCAGCGTGATAGCTGCCGCTATCCTTTTGACGATTTCTGCTAGAATTAGTCGCTAAATATAGACCAGCCATAAATAGAACCGCTAAAAAATAGCGGCTCATAGCATAAGTAAACGGGCCAAGCTCGTCCATGCCCATCATCTGCGTGACAAACGTCACGCCCCAAATAAAAGCTGCGGTAAGGAGCAGCAAATTTCCCTTAATTCTCATCTTTCATCATTTCCCTAAAATAAATTACAGCCGCACTATTTCAAAAATCCACAGCGTAGCGCGGTTATCGGCTGAATATTCTTCAGTCGGATAAACGCGTACCCGTACCAAAGTATCATCAGTTTTACGATAAACAACCTCGATATTTATATTATTTTTCAGCTTTTCATTTATCATCTGATAATCAAACAGCATAGCAAAAGTCTCCTGACTATCGGGCGCAACCATGATTTTAGCATAGCTTCTAATCGCCTTGCTGAAACGATAATCGTTAGTCTCGAGCATTTCGGCAAAATAGTTAGGTCGATAAATTGTCCGCGTATCATCAGTCGCTAGATTTATCGCATACACGCCTAAATAATTGCTCGAGATAACGCGCAAAAACTCATCGCGGTCGCGCTTTTCACTCATAATATCCTCTAGCTCGCGGTTCATCACTCGTTTTTTATCCGTAGTATCGGCGGTTGCATAGTAACGCGACTTATCAAGATACATTGCCTTTTCTGCCGCCTCAATCGTCCGCTGCAAAAATTTATCGTCCTCGGCAAATGCCCAGCCTGTCGCAATATGATAATTTCTGCACTCTAGCGTTTCCTTGATTTTTACCATAGCGGTAGCTATCTCATTATCAGTTTTATTTTGGCAGAATACCGCAAACTCATCACCGCCGATACGGTAAACGTCCTGCATACCAAAATTTTCTTTAAGGACAGTAGCGATAGCTTGCAGCAATTTATCACCGGCAGCATGGCCTAATGTATTATTAAGCTCATGCAGACCGTTTGCATCAATATATATACAGCAAAGTCTTTCGTTGCTATTTTCGTAGCTTATCATTGCCTGCTGATAGGCATTGCGATTTTTTAAACCTGTCAGCTGGTCGATAGTTCCTAAACGGCGCACCATATCATAAGACTCACTATTTTGTACTGCCATCATAAAGCCCTTGGCACATTCCTCCATGATTATCTGCGCATCCTTTACATCATTTATGTTAAAGGCGGCAAACATACCGATTAGCCCCGTATATTTTTTAATTATCGGCACCATGAAAATATTTTTTATATCAATGCCCGGTAAATTTTCTATACTATTGGTTGCCTTTAGGTCAGCTACCGTCTTTTCATCTAAATATATACTGACACCGCTGTTTAGGGCTTTATAAATACTGTCAATATGATTGTTTTTATCTATGCTGTCAAGCATAATTTTTTCTTTAACCGGCCAGCAGTAAATGCGCCTTATCGCTGATTTTTCAAATCTAGCGAAAAATATCAGCCGTGCGCCGATGCGCTCGGATATTAAATGCAGTGCTGCCGTTATGCTATAGGGGTCGGCATTTACACCTAGGAGTAGCTGCGATACATCGTAAATAAATCGCGTTCTTTCGATGCGCTGCTGATAGCCCTTTAGCTCATTATACCTTTCATAAATAAGAAAACTTATATAGCAAAATATAATTATTGCCTGAATAATGCCTAAATAATAAACGATATGGCGGACACTAAGCTCTTCATTAAATACTACATTCTCCGGCATAGTTATCTGCAAAATTAAATTATCCTTGCCGACTGGCTGATAAAAGCTATAATAACGTTCCCCAGACGTGCGCTCACGAAAAACTGTATAGCCGGCGCGATTGTTTTTAATATCGTCCTTCATTTCCTCAAAGCTGCGCCCGCCAATAGCATCGCGCTCCTAAGTTATTTCATCCTTTATATTAACGGTTGTATTATGATAGGTATCTATCACGACATTGCCGCTGTCGGCAAAAATTAAATGCGCCTGATATCGGCTGTCATGGATATGCGATTTGAAAAAATCGTTAAATTCTATCGGATTACAGAAACCATATAATAGACCAACTATTTCGCCATTTTTAACTATTGGTTGGACATAGGCGAAAAATCTGCCTGCCGTTGTGTCCATAAAATCTGCAATATGTGCGCCCTTAGCTACTTCTTCATCAAAGTTCAGCCATTTTTCCAAGCTTACACGGCAGTTTGCATCAAATAGCATCGTATTATCGGGAAATAATACGGCATAGCTAGTCACCGCATTTTCACGCGGCAATCTATTTATATCGTCCTGCCAAGCAGCTCGGCTATTATAATCATTCATTGCCAGCATACTGGCTACTAAATGCATTTGCGCTCTTTCACTAGCTATCCTGCCGGCTAAGTCTGCCGATATTTGTTCAACTACGCCCTGCATATTGTTAAAATTTCTGTTCGTTACCAGCTTGCTTATTATGCTGCTAGCACCAATACTCGCCGTTAATACTAATACACACGCCGCTACTGCTATCGCTATATCTCTATTTAGCTTGCGGCTTCTTTTTCTCCACATACGTCCTCCTAACTACTGCTGCTATAAATTACGGCAGTTATTTTTGCTCAATTAAGGACTTATGCTATTTTAACACTTTTACGCTAAATCATACAGTGATTTTAATACTAAAAAATACTCCCTAAAAGATAACGACTCATCTTTTAGGGAGCTAATCATTTATGGCAGGATTGCTACATTTTTAAAATACCAGTGAATGCCGCCAGTAATTTCAGCGTCGCTAAAATCTTTTCCCGCCGAGCCGACTGTGTTGCCGTCATTTGTTTCGATAACGCCGGTAAATATTTTTTGCCTGCCGGCTAAAATCGCCGTTTCGGTCTCGCTTACCGTTTCTTTAATTTTGCTATCATTCTCATCTGACAGCTCGGTAAGTCCGACTATGCCCTCGCTCATGCCTTCATAATAATTATGCGGCGACCATGTGCCGTCCATAATTTCTTGGACAGCCTCGGTGTAAAACGCACCCCAGTGCCAAATAACGCTGGTGAGTGCCGCCTGCGGCGTTTGTTTGCGCATATCGGAATTATAGCCAATGCCCCACACACCGTTTTTCTCGGCAAGCTCTAGCGGATAAGCTGTATCGCAGTGCTGGCTCATCACATCGCAGCCTAAAGAAATTAATTCCTCTGCCGCTAGCTTCTCTCTATCGGGCGCAAACCAGCTATTAGTGATTTTTACATAAATCCTTGCTTTAGGATTTACCTCGTAAACGCCCATAGCAAAAGCATCTATGCCGCCCGTTACCTCGGAATTTTCATTGCCCATAGCTGCCACATAGCCGATTTTATCAGTTTTGGTTTTTAAGCCTGCTACTAAGCCTGACAAATAGCGCGGCTGATAAATCCTGCCGAAGTAATTGTTAAAATTTTTACCATTGCTCTTGTAGCCCGTGCCATGGAAAAAATATACATCGGGATGCAGCTCCGCCTCCTCGTAGGTTGCGTCCATATAGCCAAAGCTAGTAGCGAAAATAATGTTGCAGCCAGCAGCTATACAGTCCTCGATAGCGGCTTTCGTTGCTGCCTTATCGCTATCAGACACATTTACCTTGCACATAATTTGCTCATCCGTTAGTCCTAGATTGCGCTGCATTTCCTGAATGCCAATATCGTGCGTATAGCTGTAGCCTGCACCGTCCTTAGCCGGGTCAGAAATATATAGCACACCTATTTTTATTTTTTCTCTAGCAATACCCTTATTGCTATTAGTTGCTTTCGGTGGCTCTACGGTAGCTACATCGTCATAATCAGCATTCATTTTGCTAACAGCTGTGCCGACTATCAGCAGCAGCAATACCGCCAGTACCGCGTACAAAATTTTTTCTTTCGGTATCTTCATGCTGCCACCTACTTTTTATCTTCCTTGAAGAATTTCATACTTTCCGCCAGCTTGCCAGCAATATTCTCTAGTGATTTAGCGGCTTTATCTACGGCGGTAAAGTTTTCCGTTACCTCGCCCGACATGGCTTTAGCCGCATGAGCAGCTGCCACATTTTCATCAACAATATTATACATACCGTCAACTGCCGCCAGACTGTGATTTCTCGTTTCCTCTAGTGCCTTCATGCGTTTGGCAATTAATTCAATAGCATTGCTAGATGCCTCGGTCTTTTCTAGGAGCATATCAAAGATAGTATCGGTTTGCTGCATACTTTCATGTTGCTCTTTAAGGACTTTGCCAGTCATATCCATTAGCTCTTGCGAGGATTTAGTATTTTCCATTAGCTCGCTAACGATTGTTTCAATTTCTTTCGAGGCACTTTCGGTTTCCTCGGCAAGCTTTCTAACCTCGTCAGCCACTACGGCAAAGCCGCGCCCCTGCTCACCGGCACGCGCCGCCTCAATCGAGGCATTAAGGCTAAGGAGATTGGTCTGTCCTGCAATTTCTATAATCAAGGCACTGGCTTTAGCTATCGCCTCGGCGGTAGTTCCCGCGGTGGCGGTATGGTCGGCAAGTTCTTTTATCGTTGCATTTACTTTATTGTTGACGGTCGCAAGATTTTTCATTAATTTTGATGCATCGCGGCCGCTTTGGCGCATACTGCCGGCGTGTTCCTCTAGTGCCGTCGTCTGCTGACCGACCTCAGTTATACTAGAGCCCATTTCCTGCATATCTTTTTTAGCCGTTTCCGCAAATTTTTGCTGCTTTTCCGCCATTTCTAGCTGCGTTTCTGAAGAATTTCTAAGCTTTTCTACTGCTTTTTCCGTACTGCCGGCAACGCTGCCCAGCTCATTAGAGTTAGCGAGTAATTCTTTGGTCTGCCGTCTTAGCGTATGCAAAATATCATGCAAAATATGCTGCAAAGAGTCAACTGATTTTGCCATTTCGCCTAGCTCGTCCTCGCGCTCTAGCTGCTCGGCAGGAACACTAGTAGAAAGATCGCCGTCACCGATAGCGCAGATTGTGCCTGCACCTTTAGCTAGAGCTTTAGTTACCGAGTTAGCAAACCAAATAGCAACACCGATACAGATTAACAAAATAAATATTACTGTAAGCACCATGCCGACAATCAAACGAAACTGCATGGCATCTTTTTGCGCTTTATCAATCCCCGCAAATACCATGCCGATAACCTCGCCCTTATGCTCTATCGGGATATAATAGCCATAAAAAACAGTATCACCGAGCAAAATGTTATCACTGAAAAATTCTCTGCCGTTGTTTAAAACCTCGTCAGCGACCTTAGTGCCGACCTTAGTCCCTAACAGACGGTTGCCGTTTTCATCTCTAGCCGAAGTCATTATGCGCTCATCGCCATAAAAGAAAGTAATCTCCATGCCCGTTACATCTTTTATTTTATCCACTAGCTCGGTCGAGCGGGAAATATCATAATTGCCCTTCCACAAATCGCCGTTAGATGAGCGGAAATATTCGCCAGCATTTTGCGAATAAGCGGCGAGTGCAGCACTTGCCGTACTCTTTAGCGAGTTTTCCGTATCCTCTCGAAATTGGTTGCTGACAGGGCCTACTATAATTCCTAGCGCGATTAGTCCGAAGACAATTATCGGGCAAATCATAAACAAAAGCATTTTTTTCTTGATAGTCAACTAAGTCATCCCCTTTAGCTGTAGCTATAAAAACAAATTTCTTGGGGAATATTCAATTTTAAATAAAAAAAATCCTGCTTTTATCGCGTAAACGAAAATAAGTCGACAGTATACACTGTCGACTTATTTTACTCTGCTTATTTAATTATAAGTTTTGCGGTCTGCCTTTTTTAAGCGTGCGGCAGAAAAGAATTACACAGAAAATTGCAAAGACGATACCTGCGGGATAAGTAATCGCTGTTGACATCTGCAAGCCTTCCGGTGCTTGTAGAATATAAGTACAGCTAACAGCTGACATAAAGGTTGCCGGAACGGCGGCTATTAGATAAGATTTCGTACCAGGTTTGGTGCGGAATAGATATACCGCGCCTGTCCATAGTACAATCATTGCCAAGGTCTGATTAGTCCAAGAGAAATAACGCCATACGATGTTAAAATCCATTTGCGATCATACGCCGCCGATAGCGAGAATAGGAACAGCAAGCATCAAACGCTTAGTTGCCATTTTCTGGTCGAGTCCTAGCCAATCAGCGAGCGTAAGTCTAGCACTTCTAAAAGCGGTATCGCCTGAAGTTATCGGGCAGGCAATAACACCGAGCATGGCAAGAGTTGCACCAACGCCGACACCCATAAAGCCAACGCAAATATCATATACTACCGTACCTGCGCCGCCGGCCTTCATAGCCGCAGCCAGTCCGCCCGTGCCGTCATAGAAGGTAACACCGGCAGCTGCCCAAATAAGGGCGATAATGCCTTCAGATACCATAGCACCATAGAATACCGGACGACCAAGACGCTCATCCTTCAGGCAGCGCGCCATAATCGGCGACTGCGTGGAATGGAAACCAGAAATTGCGCCGCAGGCAACCGTTATGAACATAAGCGGCCAAATCGGCATTTTGTCTGCTCCCAGCGGGTGGAGATTAACTAGCTGCATCTCCGGCATGGTGTGACCGCCAACGCCGAAGAGCATACCGCCCATGATACCGAGTGCCATAACGATAAGGCAGATACCAAACAGCGGATAGAAACGAGCAATAATCGTATCAATTGGCAATAACGTTGCTAAAAAGTAGTAAGCTAATACGCAGAGAAGGACAGGCATTACCGCCGAACCTGTAAGCTTAGCTAAGAGTCCGGCTGGACCAGTCATAAATACTGTACCAACTAAAATTAGCAGCACCACAGAAAATACACGCATGATGTTTAGCATCGTAGTTCCCATGTGGTTGCCGACAACCTCAGAGATACTTTTGCCGTCCTCGCGTAAGGAAATCATGCCTGACAGATAGTCATGGACACCGCCAGCAAAAATAGTACCGCAGACAATCCATAGGTATACACTCGGTCCCCAGATAGCACCGCCTAAGGCACCGAATATCGGGCCAAGACCGGCGATATTTAAGAGCTGTATCATAAATACCTTCCAAGTCGGCAGCGGCATATAGTCAACGCCGTCATTATGGACTAATGCCGGTGTCGGCTTGTCCGTTGGGCCGAAAATGCTATCAACAATCTTACCATAGATTAGATAGCCGCCAATAAGTGCAAATAATGCAACTAAAAAAGTAATCATTCATTTCACCCCATTCAATAAATCTAAAAAATATAATGATTGCTCGTCCTTCATAGTAGCATAAACAAATTTAATTGTCTATAATTGTCTGAATTTTTACTAATATAAAAATAGCATAATTTAGATAACTAATATCTATGTATATTATTTCACATAGTTTGTCACTGCATGGTATAATCATTTAGGAAAGGAGATTTATTTATGGAATTTATTTTATTTTTACTTTTAGGAGTGTTTGTCGGCATCTTCGGCACACTAGTCGGTATCGGCGGCGGACTTATCTGCGTCCCTATTTTTATTTTGCTGCTGAGTGACGGCGGCATTTATCCTTATTTTCACAGCGCGGCACAGGTCACGGGAACTTCGCTGGTGATAGTTTTAGCCAACGCGGTATCGGGAACTATTGCCTATATTCGCCAAGGGCGGGTATTTTTCCGCGCCGCTATTCCCTTTGCCTTAGCCACGCTCCCTGGCGCGCTTTACGGCTCATACATTGTAGATACGTTCAGCACGCCGATGCTTGATTTATACTTCGGTATGTTTTTAGTGTGCATGGCGTGCATTATGTATTTTAATTCTCGTCATAAGCCGCCCACTGATATTATGGAGCTGCCCAGCGATTTTAAATTTAATCAGTGGGTGGGCATCGGGGCTAGCTTTTTTGTAGGCTTTTTATCGAGCATTTTCGGTATTGGCGGCGGCGTTATCCATGTGCCGCTGATGATTTATCTGCTCGGCTTTCCCGTACACGTTGCTACGGCTACCTCGCATTTTGTGCTGGCGTGCTCGTCAGTTTTCGGCGTGATTTCTCATTTCATACTCGACCATATCATCTGGCTGCCGGCTATTTCTATAGCAGTAGGCGCAGCAGTCGGCGCACAAATCGGAGCAAAAATTTCTAAAAAAACAAAGTCCAAGGTTATCCTTACATTGCTATCGCTGGCTATGCTGGCTCTAGGCTGTAGACTTATTTTGCTCGGCAGTCCGCATTAATTTAAAATTTTAGTGGTCAGGCTATGCACTATTTCTTTATGAACACAGGCTTCCTCAATAAAGTCATGCACATATTCAGGGAAAATAAAATTTTCTGCGCACAGCGTCTTTAACGCCGCTAAATTTTCTGCTCTATCAATATCATATTCAATCCGATGCAGCACCCGCGATAATTTCTCGCGGGTGCTTTTATCGTACAGGCTTTTTAAATTGGCAATGCTGGCAGTGCTTTTAGCTGCCTCGACTAACCAAGTTTTTGTTAGTAAATCGTTGTTATAGTTAGCAAAGCCCATTTCTACTAGGTCGCTGACATCATCTTCTAGCTGCTCGCCAGCGCGAAAATGAATTTCTTTAAACAGGGTGTCATTTAATAACTTTACAATTTCTTCTTTTGCCCATAGATGCTCGCTGCGAAAAGGAAAATGCCCTGCGCTAATTGCCTTTATTACTTTGCTATAGCGGATATTGGGAAAGGAAAAGTAAAATTTACCGACATCAGTTAAATAGCGGCTGATTGTCATTAATTCCTCATATGGTTCATAGGCAAATTCTAGCGCATTTTCAGCTATTACTATATCCAAGCTTGCCTCATCAATAATAGGCTTTTTTAGCCTATAGTCTGCAATCTGCCAGTTTACTTTAAAATTCCGAAATTCTACTAGCTGCGGCACGTCCTTATAGGGAGTTACCACCGTAAAATCACTTTCAGGGTAACGCCTTACTAGTTCCGGCAGGTAGCGCGTGCTGTCAATCAGCAATATATTTAATTTTTCTGGCGAGCCTAGCAAAAATGTCAGCAGGTCATTAGTCATAAATTTATCCCTTTCTGCTTCTTTAAATTATTCAGCATGGCGGCAAAATTAGCTACATAGGCTTTACTATCCATTAGCCTTGAGCCTATCATTTCCGCCCGCAAATTTTGCTGTAGCTGCGGTAAATCTTTATCTATAGCTAAATTTACAGCAATGTCTATATATTCATCGTAGCTTTCAGCAATCCATTTTCTATATCCTGCCGCCGCGATAAGAGTGGCACTTAGCCGCTCGCCGTGGCATTTTCCCCTTAGCGTAACCACGGGTACGCCCATATAGAGAGCGGTTGCCGTCATTGCTCCGCCGGTATAGGGAAATGTATCTAGCATTATATCAATCTCATTATAGTCCTGTAGATAGTCGTCACTGCCCAGCATAAATTTTATACGTGACAAATCTGCTCCTGCCTGTATAAATTTTTCTTTAATCGCGGTACGGCGGCTCTCTAGCTGCGTGGTATCTCTCACTATAAGTATGCTGTCTGGAACCTTAGCTAATATTTCCTGCCATAGCTTGATTGCCTCGCTAGTTATTTTTAAATAGTTTTGCCAAACACCGAATACTATCGGCGCGCTACTGCTGCATTTGCGCTCTATATTCTGCATTTTTATAGTCGGCGTAAAGCAAAAAGCGGTCGGCAATCGGACTAAAGCTTCGCTAAAATATTTTTCATCGCCTGTAGGGGATAGCTCGCTATCAGTGATAAAGCCGTCAATAGCCGTAAGACCGGTAGTAGCAAAGTAGCCGATACCTATTAGCTCTAAGGGAGCAATTTTTTCTGCCATAAGCATAAGCGTCATGCCGCCATTGCTGTGACCGTCTAAATCAATCAATATATCAAGCTCATCATTTCTAATCAGGCTGACACTTTCTAAAATATTTTTATTTGCCAAGACTTTATAGGTTAGCGGGCTAGCCTGTAGCTCGCAGGTAAAATCATCTTGGTCATTGTTTAAGGAGTAGACAAAAACATCAATAGCATAGCTAGCTAAATTCTTTAGCAGGCACTCATAAAATCTCGCTGATGATGAGTCTAAAAAAGAATTGGCTAGAAAGCCTATCCTTAATTTAGCATGATTTTTTATTGCAGGCAGCGGCAAGAAATTTTCCTCATGGTAAAGATTTTGATACTTAAAATGCTCACGCGCTACATCAGCAGGTGAAATCCCTGCTAGATAATGCAGGGCAAATAGATAGTTAGAGTAATGCTCGCGCTGACTGCGTAAAATTGTATCGGCTTTAGCAGCATTTAGATAGGCACAGGCTACGCCCTCCGCATCCGCTAAACTATAAAAAATTGCACCGTACAGCTCGTGAAACTCCCACATATTTTTCTCAGGAATTATTCCTGCTTGGCGCATATTATCGAGCATTACCTTAGCCTTTAGCGTTTTACCATGCTTTAAAAGCTCATATACATCAGCAAATATTTCTAGCATTTTATTTTCCTTTCAATGTAAAGTAAGCAATCTCCGGCGGACAGCCTAGACGAAATGGAAACCAGCTGCCATTGCCGGAATGTACATAGCCTATTGAATTTCCTATCTTTATTAGTCCTTTATTGTATTTAAACACTGGAAAAAGCGGCATACCCAATAGGCAGAACTGTCCGCCATGCGTGTGACCGGTGAGTGTCAGCGGCACGCCTAAAGCTGCTGCATTATCAATAAATTCAGGGTGATGTGCCAGTAAAATAGTTTTAGCGGGCAAAATTCCCTTCATTGCCATTTCTGTGTATTTTTGCTTATCTTCCTCCCAGCCTTCCTTATCGCGCCGCGGCGGATATTCCGTGCCGGCGATAAAAAGCGGCAAATCGCCTATCTGTTCATTACTGTTGTATAAGGCATGAATTTTAGTTGCCGACAGCATTTCCTTTATCGCTGCTGCGCCGCGATAGTATTCGTGATTGCCGAGTATATAATAAATGCCGTGAGTGAAATCAGCCGCAAATTTATCTAGCAGGCTGATTGCCGCGGCATTTTGGTCATTGTCATCTAGCATATCGCCGGTTATAACCACTAGGTCGGGATTTTGCTGTTTCACTTTCAGCAGCAAATTTTCTAAATCGCTTACTGTAAAAAACATTCCTAAATGAATATCGCTTAGCTGGGCAATTTTTAAGCCGCTGACCTCTTTAAAATCTGTCGCCGCTACATCGTAATTATTTTCAATAACTTTGTTCCGCTCGTACAGTCCACCATAAAGGCCGGCAGCAATTCCTGCCAGCGGATAAAAGCCCTTTAGCAAAAATTTTCTTTTCGACATATCCAGCGGCACATTCAAAAATTTTGCCGCTAGACTACCAAAAATCTCGCCGACAAAACTAAAAATAGTGGTTAAAAGCTCAATCATTAGTAAAATTATCGCGGCAGTCACTATAAACTCACTATTTTTATCGTAGTGATGCAGCCAGCTGTCATCTCTTGCCAGTACCCAGCCGATAAATATATTTAAAATAACTATGCCGCCCATAAGCCTTTGTCTGCCTGTTTTTTTAGTCAAAAAATAAGCACTAATAAGTGTCAGCAGCATAATGATTAGCACGAAGGCTATAATTATCACGGTAAACTTCATTATCTTTCCTCCTTTTTATTTCATTATAGCATAGCCGATTTTTAGCGCAAAAAAATAGAACCGGCATACACCGGTTCATAATTTGCATTTAATAGTCAAGCCAAGCCACGAAGGTGGGCATTTTCTGCCTGACGCTCACGATAATACCAGCGAATTGACCTGCCAATAGCACAACGCACTGCATCTAATTTACCTGCTAGTGCGAGCTTGCGCAGGCTGCTGACATCAAAACCATTAACGGATAAATAACTAGCCGACAGGAAACCTCCTCGTTTCAAAATCTTGCGATAGCCCGCGCTGTCGCGACTATCCAGTTCAATGTTTTTGATAGCCATAAAACTACCTCCCCATGGTAAGCAGTAATAAACTGCATACTTTTAGTATGCGCCTTCGTTTCGTGGCAACTTCATTTTAGCATAATTTAATAAATCTGTATACCCTGAGCGCGGCATAAGCTTTACACTTTTATTGCCTTTTACAAAAATTTTACTACTGCTTAACATATTTTATTATTTTTCAACTAATAACTATGGGCAGATATGCCAAATTATTATATAATATAATTATTCTGTTATAGTAAATATTTAGGAGGCTTTTCTATGCTGACCGCACAAACGAAAGAATATCCTCTGCCTAGCGAATTGCAGGCAAAGATTGACCTCGTGCTAGAGTCCCACGATAATGACCCGACACAGATTGTCGGCATACTTCTCGATGTACAGGACTTAAACGAGCGTCATTATGTTCCTGAGGCTACCGCTTATTATTTAGCCGACAGGCTTTCCCTGCCGGTTACCAACATTTTTGACTGTCTAAATTTCTACAGCGAGCTATCCTCAAAGCCGCGCGCCAAATATCCGATACAGGTTTGCTCATCGCCGGCGTGCCGTGTAAATGTTATCGATACTAAACGCCTGCTGTCGACACTAGAGCGGCTGCTCGATATAAAGATTGGCGAAACAACCTATGACGGCCGATTTACCCTCGAAACTACTACCTGCTACGGCGCGTGTGACCGTGCGCCGTCCGTCCGCATTAACGGCAAGGTCTACGACCACCTCGACACGCAGGAAAAAATCGAGGCACTCCTTCGCTCTTTAACCTGATAGCTCGTAGGAGGAAATGTTATGAGCAAATCTATAAAATTTTTAACTAAAAATTTTGGTCAGTATGATACCTCATCTATTGGCTCATATATGAATGTCGGTGGCTTTGAGGCACTTAGAAAAGCTGTCAATATGGACCCTGAAAAAATTTGCGACATGATTAGTGCAGTTAAGGTGCGCGGCCGCGGCGGCGCAGAATATCCCTTAGGGCGCAAATGGTCGCAGGCAAGGGCAGTGCGCGGCGAAAATAAAATCGTTATCTGCAATGCTGACGAGGGCGAAACTACGACCTTTAAAGACCGCGAGCTAATAAAAAATGACCCGTTTAATCTAATCGAGGCACTTATAATCGCGGGCTACGTTTGCGGCGCAACTGACGGCTACATCTATATGCGCGCTGAATACGCCTGCCACCGCCCGTTACTTTTAAATGCTATTCGCCAAGCGAAAAACTACGGCTTCCTCGGCGAAAACATTTTAGGCAAGGGCTTTGACTTTAACCTGCATCTCTATTCCGGCGGCGGCGCATATGTCTGCGGCGAAGGCACGGCTCTTATCCGCTCTATCGAAGGCAAGGCGGGCCGTCCGCGCATGAAGCCGCCCTTTATAAAGGTAAGCGGTGCTTTTGCGCGTCCGACCTGTTTAAATAATGTTGAAAGCCTATCCATTGTGCCGCATCTTATCATGGACAGTGAGGGACTTTATGCCTCGCTCGGCTCTGGTGAGTCTATCGGCACAAAAATGATAAGCGTTGCCGGCAATGTAAATAATCCGGGTGTATTTGAAATTCCTTTTGGCACAACGGTACGCGAGATTATTTATAATCTTGCCGGCGGCGTGCAAAAAGATCGCGATATTCAACTTATACAGTTCGGCGGCGCGTCAGGAAAGATTGCCGATGCCTCAATTCTAGATACCCCCTATACCTATGATGACTTGCGCGCGGCAGGCGTTATGGTTGGCTCAGGCGGCATACTAGTAATCGACAAACGCACAAGCGTAATTGATTTTTTGCGCCTTAATCAGGAATTTTTCTCGGAGGAAAGCTGCGGTCAATGCACGCCTTGCCGTGAAGGCAATCTCCATATAAAGATAATTCTTGACAAAATAGCCAACCAAACGGCTACCGCCGAAGATATTACAACTATGGCAACTATTGCGCGCGTTATGAGTATGTCCTCGCTGTGCGGCTTAGGCGAAACGGCGCAAAATACGTTGCAGTCGGCTATGATAACCTTCCCAGAGGTATTTGAAGTTGGAGGTATAGACTAATGGCAGACGCAGTACAAACAACAGAAATGGTAAAGCTTACTATAAACAATATCCCCGTAGAAGTCCCCAAGGGTACTAAAATTATGCAGGCTGCCAAAAAGCTTGGCATCGACATTCCGCATCTTTGCTATCACGAAGACCAGCGAATAAAGGCGCATTGCCGCCTATGCTCGGTCGAAGTAACTGGTAAACGCCGCCTGCTTGCCGCCTGCTCTACCGAAGTTTGGGACGGCATGGACGTACATACCGATACTCAGATTGTCCGCGATACGCAGGTATTTATCTTGCAGCTCATGCTGGCCAATCACAAAAAAGACTGCCTAAGCTGTCCGCGCAATCAAAATTGCGATTTGCAGCGTTTATGCAGCCGCTTTAATATTTTAACCTCGCCCCTTCCCAGCGTCCTAAAAGAGGAGGCGACCGTTTCTACCAATCCAGCGATTATCCGCGACCCCTCTAAATGTATTCGCTGCGGACGCTGCATCCGTGCCTGCAAGGATGTACAGGGCATTGCCGCCCTCACCTATGCCGGCCGCAGCAGCGATATAACAGTAACTACTGCCTTTAATAAGCCCATGGAAGAAACCGACTGCGTTCTTTGCGGTCAATGCTCGCTAGTCTGCCCGACTGGTGCGATAGTTGAAAAAGACGACACGCAAAAGGTTTTAAATGCCCTGCAAAATCCGCAAAAGCACGTTATCGTGCAGGTCGCCCCTGCCGTCCGCGTAGCTTTAGGCGATGCCTTTGGGCTAGAGCCTGGCGCAATTGTAACCGGTCAAATGGTAACAGCCTTAAAGCTGCTCGGCTTTGACAAAGTATTTGATACCAATTTCGGCGCTGACCTCACTATTATGGAGGAAGGACATGAATTTTTAGCGCGGCTAGAAAAAGGCGGCAGACTGCCAATGATGACCTCTTGCAGCCCTGGCTGGGTAAACTATGTTGAAAAACATTTCCCCGATTGTATAGAACATCTGTCAAGTGCTAAATCGCCGATGTCAATGTTTGGCGCAATAGCTAAAACCTATTACTCGCAGCAAGTAAATATCGCGCCTAAAGATATTGTAACAGTATCGGTTATGCCCTGCACCGCGAAAAAATTTGAGGCCGCCCGCCCCGAAATGAGACGAAACGGCGTTCAAGATGTTGATATTGTACTCACCACGCGCGAGCTGATAAAACTTATAAAATATGTCGGACTAGATATGCCCAAGCTCTCCGAAAGCGAATTTGATAGTCCGTTAGGCACCGGCTCAGGCGCAGGCGCAATCTTTGGTGCAACCGGCGGCGTTATGGAAGCAGCACTACGCACACTTTACGAAAAAGTCACGGGTAAAACTTTAGAAAAACTAGAATTTACGAAAGTCCGCGGCTTTGACGGTATAAAAGAGGCCAGCGTAAATTTAAACGGACGCGAAATAAAACTAGCTATTGCTCATACGCTAAGCAAAGCTAAAATAATTATGGAGCAAGTCAGAAAAGGTACTAGTCCCTATGACTTTATCGAAGTTATGGCATGTCCTGGCGGCTGTGTCGGCGGCGGCGGTCAGCCAATCGGCACAACCAATGCTATCCGTAAAAAACGTATCGAGGCACTATATAAAATTGATGCTAATCTGCCGCTGCGCAAATCGCACGAAAACCCCGATATTATTACCCTCTATAAAGACTTTTTAGGCGAGCCGCTCAGCGAAAAATCGCACGAGCTTTTACATACCACCTATCATAAGGTAAATAAGCCCTATCAGTTCAATTAATTAAAAAGCGCAATAAAAAATACAGCCTAGCCGAATACGACTAAGCTGTATTTTTTAATATTTATTTTTCATCAGCGGGGTGAAA